>Ga0209417_1002567_pt1 | contig 27253 bp, 20 predicted proteins | sample RifGroF2_FD_184002 | JGI IMG/M metagenome (GOLD analysis project Ga0209417, IMG submission 184002) | Groundwater microbial communities from Rifle, Colorado, USA - Groundwater F2 (SPAdes) (version 2) | ecosystem: Environmental > Aquatic > Deep subsurface > Groundwater | place: Rifle, Colorado... | reverse complement strand
CTACTGTTGCTTTCTGCGAAAACACAGAGAATAGTTGAAAGAAAAGAATAGCTACTATTAATAATTGTTTTTTCATATTCTCTTTTTATTTAACTTATTTCTTGATACTTCATTAACTTCTGATATATCAAAAGTGCTCTTTCGTAAGGGTGGTTTGGCCTTGATGTTTTAGACCTGTCAGGCCTGCAACCTCAACCATGGCCAGTATCCTGAAACTGATGACCCAGACGCAATGCTACTGCTTCAGTGTGCCCATCACTTCCACTTCCGCCAGAGCCGGGGATTCACCCGAAGGCGAGGCGATGATTGTCACGCGTAGGTAACGTCCATAAGGCAAAGGGTTTTGTGCCAGGTCTGTGCGATCCTTGGTGGTGCTTGTTGTCTGCGTCTGGTCGGCGAGCTGTTTCCAGTTGGTTTCGCCATCGTCGGAAATATCGATTCGGTAACGCCAGTTGCCCTCGGCGGGGAAAGCCAGCTTCGTCTTGCTGACCGTCACTAAGCGTTCCAGGTTAATCAGCAACCAAGGGTTGGTATCGCCCGACACCGCTTGCCAGAAGGTCGCCTGATTCCCATCATTGGCCATCCGTCCGTTGTGGCCGGGCGCTTCGCTGCTTGCACTCGTTGGATTGTTCAAGCCGTATGCGAGGAGTGAACCAACAGTTGGCACATCGGTGAAGCGCATGTAAGGACGTAGTTTCACCGTTGGTGTTTTTCCGGCGATGAATTTCGGCTCACCCAGCGAGGTGATTTCGATCGTGGCATCTTTCAGACCAGGCGACGTGGCGCGAATCACCGTTTTTCCACCGTAGTAGGATCGGAATTCCATTGCCGCCATGCCGTCGCGAATTACGATATCCGAGTCCAGTGCAAAGGTGATGGATGGACCCGTGGGAAATTCACCCGGACCGGACTCAATTGTGAGCGTCACGGGCGGACAATTGCTTGTCGCTTTTCCTTCTTTGTCCACCACGGTTACGATGATTTGGGTGTCGTCAGTACCGTCCACGGATTTGAGTGTTGTTTTGTCTGCCGTGAGTTTTAACGCAGAAGGAATGCCGTTCTCAGGCCAGACTGGCGGTGGGATGTGCTGGTATTCGTTGCGATACCAATACCACTGTCGCTTTGGCAAGCGGAAGTAGTCCGCCACGCCCTGTGCGCCGAAGTGACCTGCGATACTGCCGTGGTCGAAGCCGCACCAGAGTATCTCACCGCTGCGCCACGGTAAACGCCAGGAACCCATTACGTTTTTATCCGAGCCAGGCGTGTTCGGCAAATCACCCCAGCAAGGGTCATACATGCCGGGTCGATCCGTTAAGGGGGAGCCGTATTCGGAGACACAGTTCGGTACCCCCGGATTCGGAAAGAGCCGCGCGCCGTCGCCGTTGTACCCGGCCACATCGCCGAGTTTGTCTATATCGCCACGCTGACAGCCGCCAATCGCTGCAGGTCGTGTCGGGTCGAGTTCGTGCGAGTAGGCGACGACATCCTTCAAGAACTCCCGCAGCTTCGGCATGACCGAATCTTCAGAGAAGAAAACTTCATTGTCCATGCTCCAGATGACGATGCTGGGATGATTGCGGTGGATACGGATCATCTCGCTCAGGTTGGCCTTCACGCTGGCTTCAAAATCAGCCTCGTCCGCCTCGTTGATGGGATACGCACTTGAAGTCCAATATCCATCACCTTTGAAACCACCACTGCCCCAGAAACAGTTCTCTGACCAAAACAGCATGCCCAGTTCATCGCACGCATTGGAAAATGCCGGTGCATGCGGATAATGCGAACCACGGATAAAATCAAAACCGGCGTCCTTCATCATCTTCACATCACGGAATAATCCGCTCTCGGTCACCGCATCGCCCCAACCGGCATGATCCTGATGCAAGTTGGCACCTTTAAAATAGTAATGCTCACCATTAAGGAAAAATCCCTGATCTGCCGTCCATTTGAACCAGCGAAAACCGAGCGGTGAGGTGTAATCGTCTACCGGCTTACCGCCGTCTTGCACCACCGTTTTCACCGAATACAAATTTGGGTGTTCGGGCGACCAAAGTCTGGGATTGGCAATCGCCTTGCTCGTCTGGTCAAAGGTGTTGGTGGCGCTAGGCGGGATGGATTGCGTGGATTCCATTTGCGCTATCGTTTTTCCATCGACATCCAAAATACGGGTTCTTACTGTTGCCCGTTTGGTTGTGCCGGAATTGTTCTCCACTTCGGTTTTGACATTCACCGTTCCCGATTCCCCGGATACCTGTGGCGTGGTCACAAACGTGCCATACCATGTTACATGCAACGGCGAAGTGACCACAAGGCGCACATTGCGGTAGATACCGCCGGAGAAAACATGCTCGCCGCCGCGCGGGGCAATCCGGGCGTCCCAATTGTTATTTACGCGGACCGCCACCACGTTGTCACCTGTTTTCACTGCGGCGGTAATGTCAAAACTGAATCCGGTGTAACCACCTTTGTGTTCGCCGATGCGCTGACCATTGACGAACACTTCCGCGACTTGAAACACGCCATCGAATTCCAGACTGACGCGATTGCCCGACCATGCGACCGGCACCTCAACATGTTTCCGATACCAGCCATAGCCGACATAAAATTTGTCCGCCAGAAAATAGGGCATCGAAAAGGTATGCGGCAAATTTGCCGCACTCCAGCCAGAGTCGTCGAACGACGCGGCGCTGGCATTGGCATCGTCGCCGAGCTGAAACCTCCATTCGCGGTTGATGTTGATGCTTTGCCGCAAAGTACTGGGTGCCTCGAAGGTCGTTTGAATAACGGGGTTCTGTCCGTAACATTTGAAAGATACGACAGCCAGTACCATCGAGATTAGCAGTTTGCATTTCATTTTCATTCTTCGTTATTTATGACACGTGGAACCTTGATTAAAATCTCTTGCGGTGTTCGTGAATACGTGCATGGTTCAGTTCAATATTTCTTCAATCCCCAGTGATCGGCTAGCTTTCTGGCCTCGGCTGCCGTCAGGGACATGACTGCACCGTGCTTGGGGATGGAAAAATTCGTGGCTTTCATCACCCCCTCGTTGAACCGACCGAGATCGGTGAACGTCTTGAAGTCCGTCGTCTCACGAAATCCGAAGTTGTGCGGCTCGGTTCCGTAGGAGTCATACATGAGCACCCACTTCTCTTCGCCGTTGCGTTTCCAGACGTTGGGAGCTTCGCATGCCTTAGCCTCGAGATCGCACCAGGCCGGGTCGTAAACATAGCCGGATGTGAGCGAGTCGGAAACAGCTTGTTTGATGCCGGGCGTGCCGTCGTGTGCGACATAGAAAAGGTGGAACTTGTCGCCGACCTGGATGATGTCGCCATCGATGCAGGAGATATCCTTGGGATACTCGAATAGCTGTTCGGGTTTGGTCTCGAGCTTGGTGAATGCGTCGTCCACATAAGAATAGTACAGGCGGTGGCTTCCATTGAGGAAGCGCATGGTGAAATACACCATCAACTTCTTTTTCTGCACGTCGTAGATCGTCTCGGGCGCCCAGGCGCAACCAATGTCCTCCAGTTCGGGGAAGGACTTGTCGATGCGGACATTGGAGTGAGACCAATTGATCAGATCCGTTGATTTCATGAAGACGAAGCCGAGGTTGTTGCCCCAGCCGTATTTCTCGCCGTCGCGCTGCCACTCCGTCGCCCGCAGTCCCTCATTTTTCGCGTAAATGTGCAGATCCGTCATGGCCATGTAGAAGAGGTTGTCCGGCCCACGCATGATGTAGGGATCACGGATGCCTTTCTGCTCGGCTATGTCGCGGCCCTGAATGACTGGCTTGCCGCCGTTCACATCGGTGAAACTGTAACCATCGGAGCTGAGGGCGAAATGGAGGCTGTGGTCTTCGTCCTTGTGATAGACCATGAGATAGGTAACCAAATCCTTGTCAGAAGAGGCTTCGGGCTGTAATACCGGTTGAATTTTCGTTCCCTTGGTCACCCCCGAGTCATTGACCGCATCCACGGTAACGAAGTACTCCACATCTGTATTGAGGCCTGGGATCGTCACACTGTTGCTGCCATAGACCTGATAGTTGAGCGTCAGGCGGTCGGGATTGATGCCATAGCGCACGATATAAAAGTCAGCAGAGGGTGATGCCTGCCAGGAAACATCCATAAACCGACGGGTTGTCTGCCTTACGGCGGTAATGCCTGTCACCTGTTCGGGGGCTTTTCCCATCCCGCTGCCAAATATGCGCAATCCGCTGATGGAAAACACTGCCCCTGCCGGGGTGTGATAGTTCGTCAGTTTTGCATAGCGCGCGGTCACAGGCTTATCGAGTTGGATGTACTCGTGTGGGGCATCGCGTTCATTGACTCGCCGATCCACGCACGGACGCCATTTCTTGCCGTCATCAGATATTTCAAGTGTGTACTGGTACGTGTCATTATGCAGCCGACCATAGGCAGTTGACTTGATATCGGCGAAGTTGAACTGGATGGCGTCAATCCGGCAGGGCTTGCCCAGGTCCACCTGGAGCCATTCGCCGGGATTGGCCGTGGCCGCAGCCCAAGAGGTGCTGACTTCCTCATCAAAGGCTCTGTCTGGTGTATGCTGGTCATCCAGATTCGAAGAAGCCGTGGCCTTCTTTTTCAGAGAGACCAGCATCCAGCCAATAGTGTTATCGGTAAGCGGGTCCTTGGCCAGACCAGGCGCCAACTGGGGATAGTCACCCAGATAGGTGTTGCATACCATCTGATCGGGATCACTGCCATTGGGCAGGAATCCGGAAGGGAACAGGCCGAGACGCCGATCCCACATGTAGCCGACCCCCACTATCATTGTTCCAATGTGCCAATAGCGGCCGCCGTTGTCCTGATAAGTACTGCCATGTCCGGCAGCGCCGATAAAACCGGTCGGCTTATATGAAACCGGATTGTATGGAACATAGCGGAAAGGCCCAAGCGGATTCTCCGAAACATAGGTACCATCGGCATAACCCCTTACTTCTGATGCCGGCACGGCGTACTGCAGGTAATAGATGCCATTGTGCTTGTTCATCCACACGCCCTCTGTCCACGCCTCCGCGTTTTTGAGTTCATCGTCGGTCATAGTCGGGTCCATAGCTTCCCATCCATGAAGGAACGGATTCGCTCCCGGTATCAGTGACTGTGCTGTGCCGATGGGTTCGAAGTTGTTCTTGGGATCAAGTTCACATCCCTGCATCCATTCATTCGATGAAGAACCCCAGTATAAATATACCTTTCCATCGTCATCAAGGAACAGTGCCGGATCAGAATAACGGGCAAAATCCCTCACCTTAATCCATTTGCCGGTAGCCGGATCGTCGGACATATATAACGCTGAACCTGCGGATATTGCGAGGATCCATTTTCCGTCAACCACGAGAACTGTTGGAGCGTAGTCTTCGATGGGAAAGCCGGTTGTCTCTATCAAGTCCCAATTCAGCATATCCTTGGAATGCCAGTAGCCACCTACCTTGGAGGCAAACAGCCAATATTCGCCCTTGTAGACCACCATCGTCGCGTCGGCGGATTCACGGCATGAGACACCTTTCGAGTAATGCGAATCCTTCGTGGTAAAGCGGTAGGGCAGATCCAACGGATTACAGAACGTCGGTGGTCTGTCGGAGTCAGCATTATCGCTGGTGTCAACCACATGGTTAACTGAAGGGTCTGCGGTGTATTTGGTCTTAATGATAGGATTACTGGCATAACATTTCATCCCAACAGTTGCTACTATAAAAATCACAGCAGTCATTAGAAGATTGTTGAATAAAGAATTTTTCATTTGCATCTGTAGTATTTTTCAGTTATTCTTTTTTAGACCTTGTATTCGTGTATTCGCCTTTGAAATAGTTTATGCCCAAAGTATCATTCCAGTCAGGTAAGGCCTCCAGGGTATTCGTAATAAGTGAGTTTGATTTTATATTATTAATAATAAGTATGTTAGCTAAAAATGGTTAAAGAAAAGACCGGTCTATCGGAAACCAGTCTTTTCTTTAGTACAAAATTATAATTAATATCCCCGACTGGTATTTACCTGGGCCAGGTTATCTGGGTCTTTATCAACTTCGCCTTGAGGAATCGGCCACACATACCACTTGTCGTCCCACAGCATCATAGGAGTGGAAGCATTTGGCGAAGGAATTATGCCGGTAATTAAATCAGCCTGAAGCGGCGGATACGGGATTTTGGGCAACAAAGTTCCAGCCAATTTATAACGTTTCAAATCCATGTACCGCATGGCTTCCTCAGCGAAAAATTCATATCTCCTATCGCGAAGCACCGAATCCCGAAATTGTTCTTTGGTCAATCCTGCTGTTAAATCAGGCAATTGAGATCTATGTCTTACCTGGTTAATTGCATTATATGCAGATGCATCAGGCCCTCCACTTGATTGACTTTTGGCTTCTGCATAAATCAACAGTACTTCAGCATATCTGATGTGGATAATATGAGCGCCCTCACGACCATCGTCCGCATTGGTATATGCCCGTTTCATGCAATACTTGTTAATAGCCATTCCGGAAATTGTTGATCCTGGGCTCGCATTTACTTTTGTAATGCCCCAAATAGCTCCTACCTTCCAATCATCGCCAAAATAAGCTATGGTTTGTGCTTTACGAGCATCGCCAGCCTGGTAATGTAAAGCAAATTCGGGTCTAGGGTTGACAGATAACCACCCATTCAACTGCATTTCCTGAAGGTGTGTAAAATTGGGAACCTGATAGCGAGTAGAGAACATGATCTCTGAATATGATGCCTGAGGCATATCGCCGGCAAACAAATCAGCGTAGGGAGTGTTGCCTGTAGTGTTGAGAGAAAATTTACTTCCTTCAATAATGGCTTTGGCAGTAACGGCAGCGCCGGCAAAATCGCCGTTAAACAATTGGATCCGTGCCTTTAAAGCTTGAGCTGAGCCTTTAACGATGTGACCGTTTGATTCAACATTGGTAATATCAGGCAAATTGGCAATACAATCATCTAGGTCTGAGAGCAATTTTGCTACAATATCAGCCTTTTTTGTTACGGGCATCTTCATTGTTTCAATCTTTAATGGCGTATCCACATAAGGAACATCCTGGTAACATTGAGTCAACCAATAGTACCAATAAACCCTGATGAATTTTGCTTCAGCCTTATATTGGGCTTTTGTTGATGCTGTGAAAGCAGGATCACTGATATTATCCACATTGTTCAGGAAATCGTTTACCGCAGCAATTCCCCGATAAGCTCCGTAATATAGATCCTGTAGTACACCACTACTTAAAGGCGTAATATTTCTTGCAAGATTACTATATCCGCCTTCCCATGAATAGGTACAATACCCATTATCGGTCAGCCCCTCCCAATGGCTTGTAGAACCTCCACCTGTGCCTCCGGCTATGTGATCCAGACGTAACTTGCTGTAAACACCTGCAAGGGTCATATCGGCATCAGCTTTAGTCTTCCAGAAAGTACCTGTTGATAATTTATCGGTGGGGTTTAGATCAAGTTGATCCTGACATGATATTAAAAGGAATGCCAATACAGACATCAGTAATATGATATTTTTTTTCATTTTAAGTCCTCCTTTTTAGAATTTAACGGTTAAGCCAAATGAGTATGTTTTCAACTGTGGATACTGATAATTACTCCAAGAACCATCCTGGGCGGTCTCCGGATCAACAAACGAATTTTTATTATTATAAACTGACAATAAATTCTCGCCGGAGAAATAAATCCGGGCTGAGCTAACTGGCGTTGATCTCAACAATGAAGCAGGAAAATTATATCCAATCTGAATGTTTTTTAAACGAATGTATGATAGATCCTGTAGAAAAAATGTGCTGGGATGAGAATTGTACCAGTTTCCACCAGCAGCATCCACAACATAAATTTGTGGCCAACTGTTCGATTTATTTTCAGGGGTCCAGGCATTTTTCCAGGCAACATTTGGTGATTCCGCAAGCTGAGCAAAAGGTTCATATCCGTGGTATTGCTGGTAACCATCAAAACCTTCAACCCCGTAGATAAAAGCAGAAAAGTCGAAATTACCATATTGTGCGCCTAAATTAATACCAAAAGTTGTTTCAGGAAATTTGTGCCCGACTACTTGCCGGTCAGCAGAAGTAATATTGCCATCACCATTTACATCCTCATATTTTATCTGCCCGGGGCGCTGCGTTTTGCCATCCACTTTTAACTTCTGCAAATCCGGATCATTTTCCTGGTATATTCCGGTCATTTGAAGTAAATACCATGCTCGGTATTCTTCCCCCTCCATAATAATTGAGTTATTACCAATTTCATTTTTCCCAAAAGAAACAACTTTGTTTTTATTTATACCAATATTGGCATTTACCCAATAGTTCAATCTATCGTTGATTTGTTTTTTATGACCAAGTACCAATTCAACTCCCATATTTTGCAGTTCACCATTATTTATGGTAGGGGCACTAAGTCCGACGGCACCCATAACCTGGGCTCCCCTCAAAATATCGGAGGTCAGCTTGTTATAATATTCGGCCGATAACGAAAATAATCCCTTTTTGATGTCCAAATCAAAACCGATATTTTTCACCGTTGTAGTTTCCCATGACAAATTTTCGTTGACTAATGGACCTGGGACGGCGCCAGTTGATATGCCCCCAAACCAATAGCTGGATGATGTTCCTAAGTTATATGTTGATTGGTAAGGATAATTCCCGATATCCTGGTTCCCTAATTTTCCCCAGCTTGCCCGAAGTTTCATGTTGGAAATCCAGGGAATGTTTTTCATGAAATTTTCTTTTGAGATTAACCAGCCTAAACCTACCGAAGGGAACACTGCTGCTTTAAACCCCTTTTTGAACCGGGATGACTGGTCATTCCTAATGGTACCATCAACCAGATACTTCTCGTTAAAATCATAATGTAACCTGCCAAAGAAGGATTGGATAGCCCATTCAGATGATGTTCCCCCGTTTGTCCAGCTTGCTGTACTTCCGGCATTTAATTCCTGGAGATCTTTTGATGGGAAACCAAGCCTATATGCGTCCATAGATTGATTTTTATTGTCGTCAAATTCATAACCCGCCATCAGATTAAAGCTATGCTTATCAGCAATGCTTTTAGTATAAGTAAGGGTGGAATAAAGCGTATTCAATTGGTTCCATGGTTGGTTAATTCTTAGGGACATATTCGCAGGGTTGTAAGTGGATACCCTAACATTCTCGACTTGAGACCATGCGTCTTCATCATAAACGGTTAATTTATCGTAATTATGAGTGTAAAAAGTAGCAATTTTTGTTTCCCATTCCAAACCTTCTATTGGAGTAACCTTAATATATGCTTGCAGGTTTAAAATATCAGTCATATTGGTACGCGTACCACTTCCATCTAAAAAGGCCGGAAGGGATCCCCATAAAGATTCTTTATTCCACCTTCCGTTCATATATTTGGTTTGTCCTGATACGGGATCAACATAGGTTGGATTGGCAGTAGGCCTTGTAACCATGGAAAGAAGCATTGTGCGAATAGGTGTTTGTCCGGGTTCTTCCATGTTACCCCTTGTAAAACTCATCTGGCCACCGGCTGATATAAATTTACTCGCGGTTAAATCAAAATTCCCGAAATACGTGAATCTGTTATAGTCAAAATGCTTGACAATGCCGGGTTGATCCAGGTAACTAATCCCTGTAGAAAATTTTACATTTTCAGTACCACCTGACAGGTTAAGCCGATGCTCCTGTACCAAATTGGTTTTGAAAATATAGTCATTCCAGTTTGTTCCTTTAAAGGTACCATCTTGAAATTTTGCAATATCATCTGCCGTATAAAAATCTTTGGTTCCTGCTCCTAATGTGTTTTTTAAAGCAGTATTATATAAATTCATATATTCAACCGGATCCTGAATACTTCTGAATTTCATAGTCGGACTTTGGGTAGAAAATACAGAATTATAGGAAATTTGTATCTTATTGGTACTCCCTCGTTTTGTTGTTACAAGAATTACCCCATTTGCTGCCCGTGCTCCATAAATAGCGGCAGAGGAGGCATCTTTTAGTACCGTGACATGCTCAATGATATCCGGGTCCAAATTATCCATATCCCCAGGGACGCCATCAATCAATATTAACGGGGTACTATTGGTCCCCCATGAGTTCATCCCCCTGATTTTCATATTGATCCCTTCAGAACCTGGTTGTCCACTAGTTGTCGCAATGACCAATCCCGGGACTTGACCTTGTAAGGCCTGTGAAGCAACCCTGACTTGTCGGCCCTTCAGTTCTTTTGAACCAATATCAGAAATGGCTCCGGTTATTCTTGCCCTACTTTGTTTACCATAACCAACAGCTACAACTTCCTCAATGCCAATAGTTTCATCTTGCATCGTAACATTAATGACAGATTTCCCGGAAGCGGGTAGCTCTTGTGTTTTCATGCCTACAAATGAAAATTGCAAGGTTGCATTTTCGGGAACATTAGGCACCAAATAATTTCCGTTGATATCAGTGATAGAGCCTGTTGTAGTACCTTTTATGACTATGGTAACACCAGGGAGCGGATTGCCACTGGAATCCGAAACTTTGCCTGTTATTTTCCTGGCCGATTGTTCGAGCGAAGAGGAATTCAGATCATTCCCGTTTTCGTCAGTAATAATAATGTACCGGTCAACAATCTGATACTGGAAGTTGGCGGACCCCAAAATTTTATCCAGAATAGCATCAATGGTCTGATTATCGACTTTAATGGATATTTTTTTGTCCACATCCAGCTTGGTGCTGTTGTAGGCAAATTTGAACTCCGAAAGTGACTCAATCTGTTTGAAAATACTTTCGATGGTAGAATTCTTTGACTCAAAAGTCAACCTGGTTGCCTGTGAGTAAGTAACTGATGCAAAAGACATCAGACCCAGTAAGATTAAAATGAAAGTTAGTTTCATAATTCTTAGATACTTTCGTATAGGGATAAATGATTCCCTGTACAAACTTGTTCTGTTTTTTTTCATAAATTTGACGTGTTACGTGTTAAACAATGGTTTGACATATGAAAGAGCGGTAATTCTTCGACCAATTATCGCTCTTTATTTTTTTCTACATATTCTTCGCTTTTGGTGTTAATATGATTTCTCCTTTTTCGTATTTATAGTCAACCGACAAGGTCAGGCTGATAATTTCCATCAAACGTTCCAGACGTTCACCTTCATACAGTTCAACAGTGAGTCTCCGGTCATTAAACTGTTTCTCATCGTAAACCACATCCACATTGTACCAGCGTTCTACTTTCCGAACCAAATTATTAAAAGTGTCATCCTTGAAGATAAGTTGATTCTTTTTCCATCCATTGATCTCTTCTTTCGGAAATCTGCTTTCAACCAGTTGATCATTCGTTTTCGAATAAGTAATAGATTGCCCGGGCTTCACTTCTGTTTCAACTTTATTGCGAGAAGAGGCATTATTCACGATTAAATTTACTTTCCCTTCAAAAAGTGATGTTTCTATTTGGGTTTCATCCGGATATGCTTTTACGTTAAATTTGGTCCCCAATACTTTCACATTCACTCCTGAAGTGTGCACCACAAAAGGTTGATACGCATTTTTGGTTACTTCAAAGAAAGCTTCCCCGTCAAGGTAAACGTCGCGTTGATCTTTGCTGAAACTTCCGGGGTATTTAATTTTGGTATCTGAGTTGAGCCAGACTTTGGTGCCATCAGCCAATACAATCTGTGATTTCTGTCCACGAGGTGAAATAGTTTCAGTAAATTGAACCGCTGATTGACTATATTGGCTAACCCAATACAAAATTCCAACTCCGATTAATGGAATCAAAAGGAAAGCCGCCACTTTTTGGTAAACCTTCATTATTCGCTTAAGCGAAAAACCTGATTTTTGTTGGTGAGCATTCTGGTAGTCCTGAATTTGTTTGAAAACGGTTTCAATCAGTGTATTTGAGTCGATTTCAGACGAATTGCCCCAATGCTGCAGTAGCCAGGTTTCAACTTCTAAATGTGTTGCAGGCTCAAAAAGCCATCTTTTTAGTTTGGCAAGTTCCTGCCTTGTACAATATTTCTCATTAAGGAAGCGGTTTGCTATGTCGCTGATTTTTTCTGTCATTTCATTTGATTTGTTAGTAATACGATAAAGGTCGGAATTTCCGTGAAGGGGTTTTGAAAAAAAGTGATCAGTCGCTGTAAACAGTGATCAGTCGCAGTGTTCAGTCGCAGTCTCAAATGTACCTCAGCACCAGAGGTGCGAAATATTTGTAGAAAAAGAAAATTAGCGTTGAAAGTCGTCCGCGAAATGAAGCTGAACAAAGCTTTTTAGATCTTTCGGACGAAATTGAAAGGATGACAAATAGAAATAAGAAATAAGGAAAAGTGTCCAGTCTCAGTCTCGCTCTGTCGCCCCATCTCCCTGTCGCCCCGTCTCATTTGATTTTTTGGGGTGGCTCTTGATTAGTTTCGTTGAAGTCTAGTAAGAAATTCCTCACATCCAACCACTTCTAACTCACTAAAATAGAAATCATTTTGATTTTCAGTGATGATGCAATCGCATTTATGCTGTTTAGCTGAATAATATTCCATTCCATCCTCAAAGTCGTGGATAAGTTTATTTTTAATGGCTTGATCTGTAACCATTTCATCGATTGAGGTTATTCCGATATGCTGAAGGAGCATTTCAATTTTTTTTCTTGCCACTTTTTCGCCACTTTTTTTGCTTGAAAAATAAAACGCGATCGCCAGGCAAAGCGGAGAGGTGAAAAGCTTGATGTTCTGCTTTCCCTGAAGGCTAAGTATGCGCGACGACCATGTAAACAAAGGATACTCTTTGTTCAAAGTTGCAACCAGGATGTTTGCATCGACAAACAGTCTCATTTGGCCTGATTAAAGTATTCATCCTTTAATTCTTTTCTTGAACGCCTTTTATAAGTGGCTTCTCCTTCTGCAACCTGGTTTACCCATTCCGAAACAGGAAAATCTTCTATGGTTTTATAGTTGCCCGATGTAATCTGACGGTAAAGAAATTCAGTCAATCGCGAAAGGCTGATGTTATTGGCCGCTGCAAATTCTTTGGCTTTTTCTATTACTTCCTGATCGAAATTTAATGTCAGTTTTGCTTCCATTTCTTTTTACGTCAAAAATATTTATTTTATACGTAAAGTCCAAAGAATTGAGTCACAATTATCAGTACTCAGAAAAAGGTGACAATGAGACGAGGCGAAGGGGAGATAGGGATACAGGGAATAAAGCGTTAACGAATAGCTAAAATGATTTTTAAAATCTGTGCTAATCTCCTCCTGCTGCGGCTACGGAAAACCACAAATCTAATCCATTTGGATCTCTGACAATTGATATTGGTGGATAGTCATATTTTTTTAAAACCTTATTTTCCCAGAAGAACCTTAGTAGTCGAGCCACAACCATCCAATTTGAACCTTATTATCTATTAAAATACAGTATATTAATAAGGTTTGAGTCTTGGGTTAGCATGTTCTGTACTGAGGTTTCCCAACAGTTACTGAGAAAAATATAAGAATGCCAGAACAACAAGTTTCCTGAATTCTTTACGGAGGAAAGCCAGCGCATTACGTATCTGGCTATCCACTGTGTTTTCAGAAATATTAAGCCGTTCGGCAATCTGTTTGTAGCTCAACCCTTCGAAACGGCTCAGGCAAAAAATCTCCCTGCGACGTTCCGGAATTTCATTGATCAGTTTTTGCAGCTTTTCTTCAGCATCTTCAGCAAGCGAACTTTCCAAACCATCGTCAATGAGCAAATCTTGCTGAAAATGTTCGCCAACAAAATAAAGCTTTCGGTTCACCGCCGATTTCAGATGATCGAGGATCAGGTTTTTGGCAATCGAAAAAAGGTATGATTGAAATTCCTTCTCCGGATCCACTGTTTCTTTCTTCAGCCAAAGTTTCACAAATACTTCCTGTACAATTTCTTCAGGATCGACCTGTGTTGGAACCAATTTGACAGCAAACCCTTTTACCTTGTTCCGGTATTTATAAAAAAGCACCTCGAAAGCAAACGAATCGCCTTCTTTGAGCTTTTTCACCAATTCCTTTTCGGTATGCAAGAGCTTTTCCACCGGTTGTTTTTCTTTGATATAGGTTGAAGTAATGAAACAAAGAAAAGAAATTTAGACCGAAAAAAACATCTGGCTATGCAACTAAGAAAATTATATCTGCATTTCATCAACCTGGGATTTCAGTAACAAGAATCGGAAATATTCCTGTCGAAGGTATTTGATAAAGACGAACATAACGAAGTAGCCTGGAGTAAACGACTTCATATTCCGATTGAATTCTTATTAGTCTTTTTGAAAATATAATAAGCCGGAATTCCGACTAAGACTGTAAATAAAGCTATTGATGATTCGATAGGCCTTTCAAGAAAAGCCAGAACAAGGATGAGAACTCCTGTCGTTACATAAATTATCTGTGCAAATGGGAACCCGGCTATTCTCAGTGCGTTCGGATTATCTTTTCTTAATTTGAAAACACCAATCACAGTCAATATTGGGAATATCCCCAATGCAAATCCCATATAGGTGAGTACCTGTTCAAAAGTTCCTGAAAGTGCAAGAATGGTAGCTATTAAACCTTGAAGAATAATAGAATTGGAAGGAACCCCGAATTTCGGATGGATCCGTGCCACCGATTTGAAAAACAGTCCATCTTTTGCCATGGAGTAATATACTCTGGGGCCAATAATTATAAACGCACTCAGCGAAGAAAACAGGGCAAATGCAATCAGCAACGAAAAGAGTGTGTCTGCAGATTTTCCGAAAAGGTTTCCCATGACAAGTCCACCGACTGAAATGACTCCTTTCATTTCCTCTGGATTGATTCCATAAATGTATAATATATTCAGTCCAAGATAGATAAGCATTACAATACCTGTTCCAACGATGAGCGATCTGGGCAATATTTTAGACGGATTTTTAATTTCAGCGCCAAGATAAGTAGAGGCATTCCAGCCACTGTATGCAAACATGATCCACATTAATGAAAGACCGATTGTCTTCCATCCTGCAAATCCGGATGAAATCCCGCTACCTGAGCTGAAATGGTTAATGTCACCATTGCCTGAAAGAAATCCTGCCAACAGAAGAAACACGATAAGTGCTACCTTAAGAAGCGTCAGTATATTTTGAACAAGTGCACCCGATTTTATTCCGCGGTAATGAATAATTGTAAAAACCAGAATTACACTTACTGAAAGAAATGTCCGGGTGGCAGCCGGATTCATTATTCCTGTACTCTCAAACCAGTTGGGAATTGCAGGTAATGCCCGGCAAAAATATTCACTAAAACCCAAAGCCGAAGCAGCTATCGGGGCAGAAAATCCAACAATAAACGAGACCCATCCGCTCAGAAAACCCAAAAGGGGATGATATAGTTTGGAGAGAAAATAATATTCACCTCCGGCTCCCGGCATTGCTGCGCCAAGTTCGCCATACGATAATGCACCGCAAAACGCAATAACTCCCCCGACTACCCATAGCGATAACATTAATAATGGATTATTCAGCCCTGCCATCAGAAGTCCCGATGTGGTAAATATCCCTGCGCCAATCATATTGGCAACAACAATATTGGTAGAAGGGAAAAGTCCCAGTTTCCTTTGCAGGTTGTTTCCAGCCATGATAGGTCCGGTTATTTTTCTGTCCTTTTGTAGCTTATTAATAAGCCAGCACCTTCAGTATTCAAAGCAGATTCATAATTTTTCAGGTTTCTTACATATTCCAGATAATCACCCTCACCCATGCGTCTTCTTTCCGATATATTATGAGTGGCGAAACAACCTCCAACTTTAAGTTTGGGATCAACATCATTAAAATAGTTTTTATACCAGTTTTTATCCGCGTCGCTAAACACAAAATCAAAAGGTCCCTTAAGTTCCTTTACCAGCGTATGGGCATCAGCAAGTCTGGCATCAATGTAATCTGAAAGTCCCGCTTTTTTAAAGTTCTCGAGTGCAGTTTTATGCCTGCCTTCATCAATATCAATGGTAATCAATTTGCCACCGGTCTTGCTTAGAGCCCAGGCAATATATATTCCTGAATGGCCGGTAGATGTGCCAATCTCAAGTGCGCTTTTGTAATTTCCCTTGATGATAAGATCATAAAGTGTTTTGCCGTCTGCAGTGGGAATGTTCATATCATGCCACTGCCCGGATTGATCAGAAAGAAACTGTTTTACTTTTTCATCGAGTACAGGGTTTTCTTTCACAACCTGAGTTTTTGCCTGTTCCGGAATAATCACAGTGAGAACAAGCAGACAAAAAATTAGGCCAATCATTTTTCTTGTTTTCATATTCTTCGAATTTAAATGAATATTGAGAATTTAAATGATAGGACAAATTTCCAGTCAATTAGTTTAATTCACCGATCTTTTCCATAGCTGCCCTGATCTCTTTCAGAAACTTTGGAACTTTCACTTTCGGGTCACCTTCTCCGAGTGTTTCCAAAGGAATATAGCCTCGGTATCCTTTCTCCTGAATGATTTTCATGATCCTGTTCAGATCAGTTTTCTGTTCCACACCGTTCATGAAAAGATTTTCTTTGAGTTGCCAATTAACGGTATAAGGTATGGATTGTGCGATTTCCTGGTATGGATCGCCTGTTCGGTAACTTCCTACATCCAGGATTAAGCCAAACCAGTCGGAGTTGACCAGTTTAATAATTTCAATAGCCTGATCGGCCGTTTTGATAAAATCGTTGTGGTTTTGGATTCCCACCACTACCCCATGTAATTTCCCAAATTCAACGCATTCCTTCAGGTCAGCGACCATGTAATCCACCACTTTTTCTCGCGGGATGTCTTTCACATCAGCGGTTCCGGAGAATACCCGAATAACCGGAGCACCCAGTTTTTCAGCGGCAATAATCCATTTTTTCACCAACTCCACACTGGCTTTTCGCTTCAACGGATCGGGATCAGTAAAATCGTTCCGCATGCCGGTTCCGCTAATTTCAACACCCAGTAAAAACGCCATTTGCTTGATGTGATAGATATATTCATCTGAAGGAACTTCCGGATATCCCGGGAAATAATAAGCCGTAATGTCAACCGCATCAATCTGGTTGGCTGCACAGAATTCGAGCAACTGATCCAGGTTCATGTCACCTTTCATCAAAGGGCCGTTAAAAGAATATGCATTCAGGCTGGTCTTCAGTTTTGCCGGGAACTTTTCATAGGGTTTAGCCTGAACTTGAAATGTCAATATAAAGGAAAAAAGAAAAAAGAAAAAAGAAATTCGTTTCATTGGGTTTAGTTTTTAATACATAAACATGCTCATAATCAAAACGGTAATAATTCCAACTACTCCAATTACTGATTCCATAACAGTCCAGGTTTGAAAGGTTTGCTTTACGCTGAGCCCAAAATATTCTTTAAACATCCAAAATCCGGAATCGTTGAAATGCGACCACATTACACTTCCGGCACCGGTAGCCAAAACCATTAATTCAGGAGAAGTGCCTGTTTGCTGGGCTATAGGCAGCATAATGGGTGCTGTGGTCAATGTTGAAACGGTTGCCGATCCCACAGCGAGCCTAAAAATGGAAGCAATCAGAAAGGCCATCAGCAGCGGATTCATTTGTATGGAATCTGAAATGGAACGAATGTATTCGATGACATGGCTATCTTTTAAAACTTGTGAGAATGCCCCTCCGCCAGCAATAATCAGGACAATCATCGAGATGGCGCCAATCGATTTGGCTGAACTGTTCATCACTTCGTCCATGCTTTTACCGTTGCGCAAACCAAGCGTAAAAATGGCCACAATCACCGCCATGAACAGAGCAATATTGGCATCGCTCATGAATTTAAAAAAGGTCAGTATTCCTGAGTAAATATTCACTAATTCAGGACTAAATCCTTTGCCAGTAAATATATTCTGATAAAAACCGGTAATGTTTTCAATCCCCATTTTGGTTAGTTCCGTTTTGGCTGGAGGCGGACCAAACGACAAATCTGCCAATGCACCAAGCAACATTAAAATGATCGGAGTGATGGCGCAAAAGATGCTGATTCCCAATCCTGGAAGTTCATTTTTTGCGAACTGCCGTTCAGTAAAGAGCTCTGCCGGCGGTTTAACGTCAATCTTTTTGGTAAACCGCGACAACCAGATACCACCAATCAGACAAGCCGGAACCATCGGGATTAAACCGTATAACAATACTTTGTTTACATCGGCTTCGTAAATGAACGAAACGTAGGTTGGCGCCGGATGTGGGGGCAGAAAGCAATGCGCTACCGATAATGCTGAACACAAAGGTAAAGCCAGCCAAATGGTAGGTAGTTTGGTGGTACTGGCAAAGGTAAAAATCAGAGGTATCAAAACCAGGAAACTGGCATTGTACATCATGGGTAAACCAACCAAAAAACCGGTTATCAGTAAAGCGTACTGAATGTTTTTCAATCCCATAAATTCAGTCATCCTGAAAGTAATGGTGTGGGCAGCACCGCTTTCTTCCAGTATTTTACCAAGCATGGCGCCAAAGGCAAGAATCAGAACAATTTTCCCCATGGTATCACCAATACCTTTCAATACCGAATCGAGAATGTCCACAGGATTCATGCTGCTTAACAAGCCAACGGCAAAGGAAGTGATGAGCAGTGCCAAAAAAGCATTAATCTTGAATTTGCTGATAAGAAGCAAAAGAATCAGAATTCCGATTCCGACGATAAGTAATGGCATGAGCGTTTAGTTATTTTGATTGCATTAAAGATAGAAATTTGAAACTTAGATGCAATCAGAAATCACACCAGGTTATTGGAACTATTCAAAAGCCATTGCAAGTAGTTTTCTTTATGAACCTGAAAAAATGAAGCTTCCGGATAGTTATCCTTAAAAGCCCGTGGAATTTTCACGTTCTTTTCTGTATATTTGAATTCAATCGCTGATACCTGAGTATTATACTCTTCTATCAAGTCAATTTCCTGTCCATCGTAAGTCCTCCAGAAATAATGCTCAACTGGGTCTGAATTGAAATATTTATTTTTAATACACTCCGAAATCAAATAACTTTCCCATAATGGTCCAATATCCTGACGCAAAGGAATTGGATTGAAATTAGAAATCATGGCATTTCGTATGCCATTGTCAAAAAAATACCATTTCCCTGCTTTGGTTACCTCTTTTCTCAAATTTCGTGAAAATGCTCCCAAACGATAAATAATGAATACTTTAGATAATAAATCCAAGTATTTTTCAACTGTATTCTTGCTCATCGATAATTGTTTTGCCAATTCATCATGCGAAACTTCATTGCCGGTTTGGAAGGCAATAAGTCGCAAAAGTTCTTTCATCTTTCCTGAATTCCGGATACCTTCAATAGCCAGTATATCTTTCAACAGATAGGAATTAACCAAATTTTTCAAATATTCCGTTTTATCTGTATCGTTATCCATCATTTCAACTTCAGGATAGGTTCCGAAAATTAGCCTTGATTCCAGCTTCCTGCGGGTTTCCAGCATATTCTCGGTCGCTGAAAGTTCCTGTTGGTTAAAAGGGAAAAGCAGATAGGTAAAACTTCGCCCTACCAATGGTTCGCCTGTTTTGTTATTCAGGTCGAAGGAAGATGAGCCACTGGCAATAATGCGGATTTGATCGATTTCATCGACCATTAATTTTAGCTTTAATCCAATTTCGGGAATGTTTTGTGCCTCGTCAACCACCAATAGGTCTATTCCTTTAAGCAGGTTCCGATAATTGGAAATACTCTTCTCCTTCAGAAGGGCAATGGAGTCGTCATCTTCACCATTCAGAATCAAAACTTTTCCTTCAAAATCTTGAATTACCTGACGGATCAGAACAGTTTTTCCTACCCTTCGTGCTCCAAAAATCAACACCACTTTGTTTGGCAAAAGCTTAGTTTTGATTTTACGTGTCAAAATACGATCTAATGCATTCATTTTCTGGGGTAAATTCTTTCGTCAAATATATAAAACATTTTCCTATTGACAAATTTACTAGTAATTTAGTCATTATATTGACGTTTTTACTAGTAATTTAGTCATTATATTGACGTTTTTAACAGTTTTTAGAGAAATGAAAAACCTAACAAACGGCAAAAAAGGCTGAATTACCTGAAAACCAGTTTTAATGTTTGAACTTCCTTTGAACCTGAAACCTTTGCCAGATACACTCCCGGACGGAGTTTAAGCTGAATTGAAACCAACGGATCATCCGGAAATAGTCGTGAAAACACCTTTTGTCCATTCAAACTAAAAACTTCGATATGAATATGTTCCGCTGAATTATTCTGTACTTCAAGCGTAAGCTGATCGGCGGCGGGCTGTGGAAAAGCTTTTACCTGTATCTGGCTTATCAGTGTTTCGGTACCAGTTGTACTGCATACACCTCCCAGATAACTATCAATCCAGGCTAATCTTCTAAGCATCCAGTCTTTCATGTAATTCACATCTTCGGCATAGGTATTTCCAACATACGGATTAGGCCAAACATAGACACCTTGAATCGGCCATTTGTCAAAATTCCGGGTTGCCGCATCGCCTACCTCATTTGTAGCCTGGTCGATGATTGATCCAATTGAATTATTCGAAAGAATGGTGCTTCTCAATTCGAGCCACCTGCATTTCAATTTATTCCTGAAATCGTTATCATTCAATAATTTATTCCACCAATTCGGATTTCCCCAACCATCAGCCGGAACCAGGTAATTCCAACCCCAGGTATTGGCCGCTTCCAAATAATTGGCATTGCCAAAAGCAAGGTCGTAATCCCAAATCGGACCCATATGAATTAGCGGATCCCTGTCATCACGGTTCTTATGCAAATAAGCGCTAAGCCGGAATCCATCAGTATTCTTACTGATCTCGACCATAATCCAATAATCGATAAACGAATTCACATCGATAACTTTGGTATAACCCATATTTGGGTCATTGTAAAACCAACTCACCATTACATTTTCAAAATCACGGATTTTCCGGGTGATGTAATCCTTCTGGGCAGGCAAAATTTCAGTACGGTCGGGATACGACCATGCATAAAATACCTTTTTATTCTGAGGACCACCACCGGTTCCAGTTCCGTCGTACTCCGAAAAAAATCCATCTGTGTAAGAATTATCAGCCGACCGGTCAATTTTTACAATATATCCACCAGTGAGGGCAATTCCTGAAACATCTTTTGCCTCCAGTTTGGCCAGATCCACCCTGTTCTTATCACGCTTGATTTTTTCTACCAGAATATAAAAGCCCTGATAAACATTGTTGATATACACTTCACACATTTTTGTTCTTGGAGCGTATTTTCCCATCGACAAAGCCAGATTATAAGCCAGATAATTTCGAATCAGTGTTTTATCTGAATAAGGACCATGCAATATCCAATCGTTTTCTTCAGGTAATCCGAGTAAAGCTACATCGGCATTCGTTCCATCGGCATTTCGGGTTTCAAAACCCATATTTTTTTTTGGAAACATCATCGATGACGATCCACGGTACTCAATTCCTACTTTCCCACTGTAGTTATTCCAGTCATCGGTAGGATAATTCAGATTCCCCAGACCATTGTCAATTACACCCATATCAACTGTAATTTTCACATCTGCCTTAATTTGCTGATTATTTGTCCGGAACATGATAAGAGGCAGTTTTGAACCCGGCATTTCTTTATAAGGATCGGTAAACCAGGACGGGACAGTCCGATAAACGATTTCGGAAGATGACAAGCCAACCGAAAACCAGGCATTCGAACTTAAATCGCTTGAAGTTGCTGTTGCATTATTAACCTGTATGGCCAGAACATTGGTGCCATTTATTAAACAAGTTTTCAGCTTAGACTTCAGAAGCAAAAATGATTCAGGCTGCAGGGAATTATTATTCAGCGCTTCATGGTCAGCAGCGAATGTATTAAACGGTGTTGAAACACCCTCTATACCAAGATTGGCCCGGGCAATTTCAGTACCATTGAGGTATGCCACAAAACCATCGTCATAATCCATATTCAGCATGGCCGAAACAATCATCGAAGTATCTTTAATTTCAAAGCTTCTGCGAATAAATACAGCCAAAGGTGTTGGAGATGAAGGTATAACTGTGCCATCATCATTATCGGCATAACCAATCCCACCAGTTCCGCTGCTCCAGTTCGAATCCTGAAAATCGGACCTGTTCCAATTGCTAGCCGGACCTGCTGTAGTTGCGACCCAATATTTCCAGGTATCACTGGCAAAAACCACCGATTCCCAATGATTGACCTTGTTTGGCTGGGCTTGAACTTGATTCAGTGAAAAAGTAATAAACAGCAAAAAGAGAAATACCCTAACAACTTGAAATTTGATCATTTGAATTCTTTTTTCGATGGTAGTGTTTATTGGGTTAATATTGAAGTTTATCTTCGGATATCTTGCCAACTTCATAATTTCATATGTTACTTTCGGGCAAACCCAGAGTGTTAAACCCGCGGCCACAGGCTTTCATATAATTCAGCAGAAGGGCAATCAAGGAAAAGAAAAGAGCAAAAGGTAGTATTTTCATAATTAGTGGGTTCAGTTTAGTCGCGTTAAATTTAAAAAGAAATGCTGATAATAAATGGTCAAAGTAAAGACTTAAAGCTTGGGTACTTATTTCTGGTGCAAAACCCTAATTAAATCATTGGGCGATCCACGAATTGATTTGATATCATTAAAATGGAAAGAATTGACTCAATTTCGGATTTAGCACTAGAGCCCGAACATTTCCCCATTTCCTTTTCCTCTTTGCATTTTCCTATGTATTCTGTATGTTTGCATACCAGAACAGACCACTTTTAAACCATACGGCATGGAGAGTAAATTTCATTTCACAGTTAATCCACTATCGAACTTATTGAAATTTCAGCAGTTGATTGACTCTGTCAACGAGGCTGTTAGCCGGAATTTACTTCAGGTTGGCGACATATTGCCTTCTGTAAATCAGCTGTGTAAAGAAAGCTCCCTGTCGCGTGATACAGTGTTTAAAGCTTATGCCGAACTAAAAAACCGGGGAGTCATTGAATCGGTACCCAACCGGGGCTATTTTGTTGCCAAAGCGGTAACCAAAGTATTTCTGTTTCTGGATACATTTAAAGCATACAAAGAAGTTTTATACGGTTCATTTCTGGATTCACTTCCCGAAAATATTGCCATCGACCTGCATTTTCACCATTACAACATCGACGATTTCGAAAAAATCGTCAAGGAAAGCCTGGGAAAATATACCAAGTACATCATTATGAATTTCGATCATAGCCGGGTACCGGAAATAACCATGCAGATTCCGGCAAGCAAGCTATTGGTGATCGACTGGAATGTGAATGCACAGGAAGGAACTTCGTCCATTCATCAGGATTTCGGACAGGCTCTCTATGATTCGCTTGAAAGCGGTCTCGATCTCATCCGTAAATATGACAAGTTCATATACCTGTATCCATCCTTTACTTATCATCCGAAAATCTCCATCGAGTATTTCGAAAAGTTTTGTGCCGATCATCAGATCGTTTGCAAGACTTTGTTTGATTTCAAGAAATTTGACCTGCAAAAGGGTGAACTCTATTTATTGGTGAGCGACCGGACTCTGGCTAAATTTCTGGATCAGTGTCACCAGAAGAATCTGGTTCTGGGACAAGATGTGGGCGTTATTTCGTACAACGAAACACCAATGAAAAAGTATGTGAAGGAAGGGATTACTGTAATTTCCACTGACTTTGAATTGATGGGTCAGAAAATTGCAGAATTCGTAAATACGGGGGAAAAAATTAATCTGGTTATTCCTTCAAAATTGACTGTTAGAAAATCTATCTGATTAATGTTCTAAAACATTGCAGCTAATTTTGAGAATGGATTTTCAACCCCTAGTTTTGTCGGGCATACCAGAACAGAACGGTTTGTCTTAAATAAGGAAAAGGTCATTAGTTATTAGAAAAGGAATTTCCTCTTTTCTTTTTCCTCTTTCCTAATGACTAATGACTTTTTTCTAATAACTCATAATTTATAACTTATAACTTCTTCAATATGTATTTATTAGGATTCGACATAGGTAGTTCTTCAGTAAAAGCTTCATTAATAAACGGAGAATCTGGTGATTGCCTGGCTTCAGCATTTTACCCCAAACAGGAGATGAAGATAACCGCCCTTCAGGCAGGATGGGCCGAACAGGAACCCGAACAGTGGTGGGCCAACCTGAAACTGGCTCTGGCCGATGTTCTGGCTCAATCGAAAGTTGACCCAAAAGCGATTGATTCCATCGGTATCTCTTACCAGATGCACGGTTTGGTAGTGGTCGACAAGAACCAGCAGGTTTTACGTCCTTCCATAATTTGGTGCGACAGTCGTGCTACTGAATTTGGCAACAAGGCATTTGCCGAAATCGGCGAAGAAAAATGTCTGGCCAATTTGCTCAATTCACCCGGAAACTTCACCGCTTCGAAACTGAAATGGGTAAAAGACAATGAACCTGAATTGTATGCCAAAATCGACAAAATCATGCTGCCTGGCGATTTCATTGCCATGAAACTTTCAGGCGAAATCAAAACGACCGCCAGCGGTTTATCTGAAGGAATTCTTTGGAATTTTAAGGAAAACGCAGTAGCCGATATGTTGCTCGATTATTACGGATTTGAAAAATCATTCATTCCCGAAATCGTTCCTACTTTCTCCGTTCAGGGAGTTGTGAATGTCAAAGCTGCTACTGAATTGGGATTGGCCAAGGGAACTAAAATCAGTTACCGCGCAGGAGATCAGCCAAATAATGCGTTGTCTTTGAATGTATTGAATCCAGGTGAAATTGCCACGACAGCCGGAACCTCAGGAGTTGTTTACGGTGTGAGTGGTGAGGTAAAATACGATCCATATTCTCGCGTTAATACTTTTGCACACGTTAACCACACTTCAGAAGCCAACCGTTTGGGTGTTTTGCTTTGCATCAATGGAACTGGAATTCTAAATTCGTGGTTAAATAAAAATGTTGGAAACAAAGCTTTCTCGTACGAAGAAATGAACCAGAAAGCTTCCGGAGTAGCCATTGGGTCTGAAGGTTTGAGCATTCTGCCTTTCGGAAACGGCGCCGAACGTGTTCTCCGGAATAAAAATATTGGCGCACAAATTTCAGGATTAGGATTCAACACCCACACCAACGCTCATTTGTTCCGCGCAGCCCAGGAAGGAATCGTTTTCTCATTCAAATACGGAATGGAAATTATGGAAGAAATTGGCATCAAAGCGCAGGTTATCCGCGCCGGAAAAGCCAACATGTTCCTTAGTCCGGTATTCCGCGAAACAATGGCCGGAGTTTCAGGAGCAACCATTGAATTGTACAATACCGATGGTTCGGTGGGCGCTGCACGAGGTGCCGGAATTGGCTCAGGATATTACGCATCAGCCAAAGAAGCTTTTGCCTGCCTGAAAAAACTGGATACCATTTCGCCTGACACAAGCAAAAAAGCGCAATACGAAGAGGCTTATCAGATATGGAAAGCCGCACTTGATAAGGCGATGTAAAAATATGATAACCACATAGTCACATAGATCACATAGAGGAAAAATAAAATATTTTCTATGTGGTCTATGTGGTTCAAATTACTATAGAAGAATTAATTATTAACAACTCCTTCTCCGGAAGGACTAATACAAAACACAATGACAGCTTTTAAAGGAAACAAAGAGTATTTCCCGGGTATTGATCAGATTAAATACGAGGGACCGGATTCAAAAAATCCAATGGCATTCAAATACTATGATGCCAATCAGGTAGTTTTAGGCAAAACCATGAAAGAATATCTTCGTTTTGCAGTGGCCTACTGGCACACTTTCTGCGGCGACGGTGGCGACCCATTCGGTCCCGGAACTCAGATTTTCCCATGGGTTGGCGCTTCTGACCCAATGACTGCAGCCAAAGAAAAAATGGATGCTGCTTTCGAATTCATCAGCAAAATTGATGCTCCTTTCTATTGCTTTCACGATACCGATGTTGTTGGTGGTGGTTCGGTTTTCGAAATTGAAAAGAAACTGGCTAACATGATCGACTTCGCCAAAGAACGTCAGGCTGCTACCGGTATTAAATTACTTTGGGGAACTGCCAACGTATTCAGCGATCCACGATACATGAATGGCGCTTCAACCAATCCTGATTTCAACGTGCTGACCAATGCCGCCGTTCAGGTTAAAAACGCTATGGAAGCTACCATCGCTTTGGGTGGAACCAACTATGTATTCTGGGGCGGACGCGAAGGTTACATGAGCCTGCACAACACCGATACCAAACGCGAATTGGATCATATGGGCAAATTCCTTGCTGCCGCCCGCGATCACGCTCGTGCTCAGGGATTCAAAGGAACTTTCCTGATTGAGCCAAAACCAATGGAACCAATGAAACATCAGTATGATTTCGATACTCAAACTGTAATTGGCTTCCTGAGAGCTCATGGTCTGGAAAACGATTTCAAAATGAATATTGAGGTGAACCACGCTACTTTGGCCGGTCACACTTTTGCTCACGAATTACGTGTTGCCCGCGACAATGGCTTCTTTGGTTCAATCGACGCCAACAAAGGTGACTACCAAAACGGATGGGATACCGACGAATTCCCAACCAATATTTACGAAGTAACCGAAGCCATGATCGAAATTATTCAGGCTGGTGGTTTCACAACCGGAGGTATCAACTTCGATGCTAAAACCCGTCGTAATTCAACCGATCTGGAGGATATTTTCATTTCTCATGTTTCTGGAATGGACACTTTCGCCCGTTCACTGGTTATTGCTGACAAATTGCTGAAAGATTCGGATTACCTCAAATTAAAAGCCAACCGTTATGCTTCTTACGATTCAGGAAAAGGCAAAGAATACGAAGCTGGTAAATTAAACCTGGTTGATCTTTACAATGTTGCCAAAGAAGTTGGTGAGCCAAAGCAGATCAGCGGCAAGCAGGAAATGTTGGAACAGTTGATTAACTGTTACATTTAAACACATGAAAGAACGTAATACGGTTTATATCATAGGGATCACCCTGGTGGCAACACTGGGTGGACTCTTGTTTGGCTACGATACTGCGGTAATTTCAGGGGCTGAAAAATCAATTCAGGCTTATTTAATTACCAGCCTTGGACTTGGATCATTGGCACATGGCGCTACTATTTCAAGCGCTTTAATCGGTTGTATCATTGGTGGTATGCTTTCCGGAATTGTTTCCTTAAAACTAGGCCGCAAAAAATCATTGATGCTTGCCGCAGTACTCTTTTTTGTTGCAGCAATTGGTTCAGGTTACCCTGAATTAATATTCTTCAAAAGAGGAGAACCAAGTATGGGATTGCT
>Ga0209417_1002564_pt1 | contig 27301 bp, 17 predicted proteins | sample RifGroF2_FD_184002 | JGI IMG/M metagenome (GOLD analysis project Ga0209417, IMG submission 184002) | Groundwater microbial communities from Rifle, Colorado, USA - Groundwater F2 (SPAdes) (version 2) | ecosystem: Environmental > Aquatic > Deep subsurface > Groundwater | place: Rifle, Colorado... | reverse complement strand
TGTGCAATGCCGCGCTCAAAAGAAACAGCAATTGGTAATATACACGAAGAATGTTTTAAGAGTGTTTGGGAAAGCGAAAAATATTCTCAATATCGTGAAAGCATTCTTAAAGGTGAGTGTCAATATAAAGATCGCTGCAGTCGAGCATTCAGAAGGACAACTGAATATAATAAATATTTTAAGAATGAAAGCATCAATAGCAATGAGATACTTACAGAATCCCAAGATCAACAGAATGAAAAAAAACACACCAACATATATAATCTTGAAAAAATCATTTTTTATGCATTTTCCAAGGCAAGGATTTATCACAAGAATTTTAAAAATTTTATTCTTTCTAACGGAAAAATTGACATTTCAACGCTTCCTTTCATAACTAGAGAGGAATTGAAAATTTCTTTCCCAAATAAGGAAGTAGTCCCTAATTATTTTGAGGAAGATTATGGGATTTACCGCACGTCTTCTTGTGGTTCAGCAGCATTTCTTTATGCCAGACCTTTAAAATCCAATGTATTTGCTCGAATGTCTGCATCTTTTACTCAAACAGGAATGTGGAAAAGAGGCAATCCTTGGCTGAAGTTAACATCTTTGAATTGCCTGGAAACACAATATCCCATTAAAAGTGTTTCTCAACTGCAGAAAAAGGACAATAAGAATTCAACTGCTATCGTTGTTCCATCAAGTGATAATTTCGTTAATGAACCGATATCAAAAATTATAGCAATCTACGATCTTATTAAGTCCTCTAATGCCCGTTTAATCCACGCTAATCCTAGTCATTTAAAATTACTTCTTTATCGTTTAAAAAAAGAAAAGCTTTGTTTGGACGGTCATTATGCTGTTCATTCAACTTATGAAACCTTGTTACCCTCAACAAAAAAGCTATTAGAAGAATATCTTAATTGTAAAGTTTTCAACCAATATGGCTGTTCGGAAGTTGGGCCTATATCTTTCACTTGTCACCATGGAAACAATCATATTTTTTCCGATACGATCCATGTTGAAATTATACCGGATAGCAAACTCAAACGTCCAGACATTGGGCGAATTCTTGTATCACATTTAAAGAATCATGTAATGCCGCTTATCAATTATTTTAACGGTGATTTTGCTTATGTTCTAAAAGAAACAAAATGCGAATGTGGCCTCAATAGCCCTATAATGGGCGATGTTGTTGGAAGGGAAACAGAAATGATCAACTATAATGGAAAGGTCGTTTTTCCACTGGAATTAGATATGCTCTTTTACGACTTAAATAACATCTTGATATACCAGGTCATATTTGAAAAAGGGCGGTTTATTGTCAAAATCGTACCAATAAGAAACTCGGAACATGTTGCTACAAAGAAGCTAACAGACAGGTTTAAAATCTATTTTGAAGACAATAGCCTTCAGATCCAAATAGAAAAAGTAGAAATCATACTACCCAAGAGACGTGGAAAGTATGCCAACATTATTGTTAAATAAAATATTATAAACCCTATTTATCTAGCTAAAAATATGATAAAAATTCTCAGCCCATTAGTACAAAAAGAAGAAGTGGAACCGTTGGTTTCTGCCGGAGTAGATGAATTTTATTGTGGATTACTCCATTATAAAGGGTCCATGAATGATCGCCCCAATAATGACAAGTTTAATTTTTCTAGTTTTGGTGAGTTAAGCAAAGCCATCACAATGACCCATAAGTTTGGAAAGAAGATTTTCTTAACAATCAACAAGCCATCTCTTAATCTCGAAGCAGCCATTGATCAGGCGAAAAAAGCTGAGCGTATCGGCATCGATGGATTGATCGTATCAAATCCTCTTTTGATAAAGCGATTAAAGGACTTGAATTTAAATTTGGAATTAAATGCGAGCTGTCTTTGCGCTGTTTTCAATAGTCAGAGCATACAGTTTTTCAAATGGCTTGGCATTGAAACATTTCATCTGCCACGACACCTGGGCATCGAACATGTAAGAATGCTTTTGCAGAAACATCCTAACACGCGACTATCGGTTTTTGGCATGCAAGGGATGTGTATGAACATTGAAGCCTTTTGCCAATTGCACTATTTGAAGGAAGAATACTTCATCCCATGCAAACATTTTAAAACAGTTAATATATTGGGAAGCCAATCGTTGCCAAACAACATTTTAGACAAAAGGATCAACATGCCTAAATTTAGTTGTGGTATGTGTGCTTTAAAGTCATTTGCAGATATGGGCATTTATTCCATAAAGATTGAGGGAAGACAGCTGCCACTTCAAAAGAAGATAACTCATGTTTCAATCATAAAAAAAGCATTGGACAATTTAGAAACGTGCCATAACAATACAACCTATATAGGTCTATGTAAAAAATTGTTTAAGGAGCATTTTCATGAAGACTGCGAAACAGAATACTGCTATTACTAATATCGAAAAAGCGCTGAAGATTCCTTCGATCCAAAGCTTAACAAATAAGAATATTGTTGAGTTCGATAGGATTTACTTTGGCCATGAATTTTGTGAGAGGCTTTTACCAGATTTAGACCAATTAAAACGGGCAATTGATATTATCAAAAAGAGCCAAGCAAAATTTTCTTTGCTGACCCCTTCAGTTACGGAGTACGGTTTAAAAAGCATTAAATCCTTAGTTTCTTTACTTCGTGAAGACGATGAGGTTATCATCAATGACTACGGGGTTCTGAACATGGTCGAAACTGAATTTAAAAATCCTATATTGATCGGGAGAATTTTAAGCAGGATCGTTATCCCAACCTTAGTGTCATTGAAAGGAAATGATATTTCCTTGCACCATTATTTATCAATATTGGGTCAGAAGGTGCAAGGCGTTGAGGTCGACTATTTCAACGCATCCACCATCGATTCTCATTTAGCAGAAATTTTATCCATTTCTTTATACAAAGGCCCACTCGTCTGGACAACTACCAAGCGATGCGCTTTTAATACTCAAGCAAGTACGTTACAGAAATTTTGCGCATGTAAACAAGAGTGTTTACTGTGTCAGGCTGTCATCGAAAATGTTGCGTCAAAAAAAACATTTCTTCTAAGCGGAAATACTATTTTTGGTCAAGCCAGCGATGCGCCGGAAATAAGCAACAATGATGTTTTTAAACGTATCGTCTTTGAACTAAAAACGGAGTCTTAAGTGGTTCATAATTTTTCTAAATCAATAAACAGCAACATTCTTATCAGCGTGGTCATTCCTACATTCAACGCCCAGGAGCGTCTTTCTTTATTACTTAAAAGCCTGGAAAATCAATCTAATAAGAATTTTGAAGTAATTGTTGTGGACGATGGCAGCACCGATCAAACGAGTAATGCAGTTACTCAATTGATAGAAAGCTATTCAGTTCCATTACACTATTATTATCTTGATAATACAGATATTTTCGGAACCGGCATCGCTCGGAATCATGGCGCAAAGCATGCAAGGGGAAGGATCCTTTTGTTCCTTGATCAGGATTGTGTAGCCAAAAAGAACCTCATACAGAAACATATTGATCACCACAACTCAAAAGATATTATTTTAGGTTATTATTCTGGGTATAGTTATGATTTCAGCTCCCATGATTTCATGGAACTAAAAAATTATGTCCATAATAACCGGCCCGTTTCCACTATAAAAGAGTTTAGAGATCCGTTGTTTCTTGATGATCAGAGCAGCGATGCATGGAAATGTTTTATTTCTGCACATTTTTCTATTAAGACTGATATTTTTTGCAAATATTATTTTGATGAATCTTTTACCCAGTGGGGGTGTGAAGACATCGATCTAGGATACAGAATTTACAAGGGAGGTAGCGGAATACATTTTGTAAAAGAATGTATTGTCTATAACTCGTCTAATGAACCTATAATTTCGAAAATAAAGTTTCGAAGCCTATCAGAATCGTTAAGTAACCTGTATCAAAAGCATCAAGCAGAAAACATAAAATTATATTGCTATGAACGGTTTTATAATACCCCTTTAAAATATAGAAGTTCTCTGCAGTTAATTTTTAAGAATAATAAATTTGATGTCATTAGCTCACAAACAAAAATTATCATAAATAAAAATCGTCATTCTCTTATTATGCTGGGTCCTGACCTTATGGATATATATAGCACGATCGAAGATATAACTTCTTTGATAACATCAGTTCATTTTGACGTTGGTATTATAAAGAAATTAAGAAAATCCATCCTTACAGATTTCATTAACATTTTTCATGTATTAATCAAAGTTCTTAGGGACAAAAAAATCAATATAAACTTGGATGATATTAGAAAGCAGGGTTTTTTAATAGGTACACGGATTATTGGTCCAAAGCTGCTTATCCTTGACTTTTATAACCTTTGCAATGTTCAGTGCCTTTTTTGCTCTATATTCACCCCTCTAAAAAATAAGAAGACTAAATATACTCCTCCAGCGATTGATCTGCCTCTTGCACAGCAAATTCTGGATCAGGCCTATGAAATGGGTGTTGAGACAATACGCATTTCATCCGAGGGAGAACCACTTCTCTCGCCAGAAGCTCTGCCAATATTGCAGCATATTGCCGATAAGGATTTTAACCTAGAATTGTTAACCAATGGAACACTGCTCAAAAAAGAGCATCTTGTGCCCTTAAGTAAAATTTCCAGGGTAAGTATTCTTGTAAATTTCTCGGCTGCAAAAAAATCCACATACCATAGTATTTATGGAGGTGCTGCTGATAATTATGATCTTGTTTTAAAATCTTTATCTATGCTTATCCGACTTCAGAAAACAAAATTCAATAAATCCTTTGTTATTAATACAACATATATAATAACGAAGTTAAATTATCATGAGATTTCGGATTACATACTGATTGTTAAGAATCTAGGAGTAGACCATGTCTATTTTAAGTTTGCGCTTCCTCATCAGGAAGGTTCAGAAATTTTAGTCAGCGCTGAAGAAATTCCACAATTAAAAAACGAATTGATTAATGCAGAATCACAAGCCGTTAAGCGTTCTCTTGGAACAAATATTAATAATCTTTTGCGTGATATTGATAATAAAAGATATAAAACAACTAAAGATACCTTGGGATTGGATCCATATCAACCAAGCAAACATTGTTATAACGGATGGTTCTTTGGAAGAATTAACTCATCCGGCGATTATTATATTTGTTGCAGAGGAACCGTCCCTGTAAACAATGTAAAGAAAGTTTCTTTTAAAAATATTTACTTCTCAAAACGTATGAACGTAATTTTAGCAGAAGGTGCTGCAGGAATCGATCAAAAAAAGAAAATGTGGAGTAAATGCAATTTCTGTTACCATTTAAAAACAAACACTGACACAAGAAAATGGATCGACAATAAATGAAACTACTTATTCATGCGATTAATGGTGTTGGACTCGGACATATCGTTAGAACAAGTCATGTAGCGGATGCTCTAAAAATAATACGACCGGATATTGATGTCATTTTTGTTACTAATAGTAAATATAGTTCTTTTCTAAAAAAGAAATATAAAACTTATACTCTCGAAAAGGACACACGGGCAGTTGTTGAGGGTAAATATTCTTACGATGATTACTTGCGCTACAACTCAATGGCGATCAGCAAGATCATTTCCCATGAAAATCCAAAAGGAGTGCTTTTTGATTGTGAGCTTAACAAGGATCTTTTGATGTTTTGTAAAAATAATTCAATCAAAACTGTCTATGTGTTGAGAAATTCCACAGCTGAAAGGTTTTTAGATATTAAGAGCTCTCTACCTGTTTTTGATTCAGTCATTATCCCTCATTCGAAAGAGGATGTTCCTTGTGATCAAAAGGAATTTCTGCTTAGTTGTCCTACTTCTTTTACAGGCCCTATTCTTGATTCGTTCATTCCAAGTGAAGAGACTATCCGAAAGAATATTTTAATCAGTTTGGGATCTGGTGCAAATATCCCTCAAAATCTCCCACTTTTTTCAGTTGTTGATTCATTCTTGAAACTTTTAAGAACGGAAAATTCCTTAATAGATAATAATCAAGTTTATGTTGATATTGTAGTTGGTCCTTTTTATGAAGGAAATTTGGATTTTAGCGGTTTTACCGTACGACCAACTACAGAATGTTTAGCTCGAGATATGTATCATGCAAAATTAGTAATATCCGGTGCTGGATATAACACCATTAATGAGATTATTAGCACAAAAACTCCAGCCGTAATTGTTCCATTATCAAGAAGGTGGGATGATCAGCTTAAAAGAGCAAAATATTTTGAGGAATTAGGATGTATTAAAGTATTTCAAAAAGACATTTTGACTCCTGTAAGAGAAATTTTAAAAGATTGGAAAAGTTATCACGACAAGTTTCCATATATAAAAAGCGGTAATATGCAGGCCGCAAAAATCATATCCAACATGATGTAAACTTTGGAAATGTTTTTGAGTCAGCATTAAAATCCGTCCTTAACATTAAATTTTATATTTATGTGCAGGACATGCTTATAGAAAATATCCACATAAAACTGATCTTCCATGCACAAATTGCGCTGTATTTAAATATCGAAATAATTATCTTAAAGGTATAAATGAACAATAAATCAAAATTTGCATTAATATATCCTTTTTATCCAAGATCTTTTAAACAAACGCAGGATATTCCTCTAGGTATTTGCCACATTAAGTCAAAACTTAGTCAAATGAAATATTACAGCAAAGTATTTGATCTGAACTTTACTGAAAACAGTCTAAAAAATAAATTTTTATCAGATATCCCCGGGCTTAAGTTGTTTATTTTAAAAGGGGAGTCAAAATTCAAAAACGACTTGATGAATTTAACTAACAAATATAATCTTTTTGATTTTGATATTTTATGTTTTTCTATTTATTCTTTTGAGCAACTAATGATTTCTTTAGCCTTATCTAAACTCTTGAAAAAGAAGAACAAAATTATTGTTTTTGGCGGCAGTTTCTGTGAGATGAATACACAGCTGTTGGAAGACTTTAAATTTATAGACTATATTATAACAGGAACCGGAGAGATTGGTCTTGAGTCCCTGATTAAAAGCTTAAAAGGCAAATTTGACAAATCGAATACCAAGAATATTGCATATAGGGAGAACAATTCTTCTGTAATTTTTTCTCAAATTGAGAATAAATTGTCTTCTATGAGCATCCCGGATTTTAGTGATCTGAGATTAGATAATTATAAAGATGCAACTGGCCGCATTGAAATCCCATACTGCATAGGCATTGGTTGTACGAATAGATGCTATTATTGTTCATCTCATATGAATAATGCTCCGCTTTATAAGGATCCGAAACAAATTGGCCGTGACATAAAGTATCTCAGAGATAAATATAATACCAAACATTTTTTTCTCATTTGTAATTTCTTCAATATATCAGAAGCTTACATGACAGATGTTTCCAAGAAATTACATCCTCTTGGAGTTACTTGGGCAACTTGTATTACTTATAAAGATATATCCCTTGAAACTCTAATGAAAATGAAGCAATCCGGGTGTGTTAAGTTGTTAATCGGATTAGAGAGTGGAAGCCAAAGACTTCTTGAAAAAATGAATAAAAATATTACTTTATCCAGAGTCAACTTACTGAAAAACATAAAAAGTGCGGGAATTAACAATCGTCTTAATATCATATTAGACCTACCTGGCGAGGAAAAGAATGATGTTCTTGATACTGTTTTTTTTCTTAGAAAGCATGATCGACTTATTGATGATGTCCATTTTATACTGTTTCAGCTTAATAAAGGCGGGTATATTTTCGAACATCCTACAAGCTTCGGAGTTAAATTAATCAAGAATGAAAAAGATTTTTTCTGGAAATATTTATATAACTACAACTTTATATATACTTCTGATAATAGACAAAATGTAATGTGTGTAGATAAATACCGCTATTATGAACTTATTAAACCCTTTTTACAAAAATATAAAACAAACATGAATAAAGAAGCTAAGCCTTCAATTGCCAAAAATAAAATAATTTTTTATTATCATCATTTTGGAGGTTATGGACATGGTATGCGGATTTATTCTATATGCAAAGCATTGAAATCAATTGGAAAATATAAAATATTGGTGATAAATAGCGGAGTACCTCAGCCTGAATTAAATATTGAAAATTATGCTAAAGTTTATAATCTTCCGCCTGTGAAAGCAGCTGATTCACTATTTTCAGGTTTAAGCTCTGACTTAGATATTGAAAAAATATTGCAAAGAAGAAAATTGATTCTTAACATGATTATGTCTAAATTTAAGCCTAATCTTGCAATTATAGAACATTTCCCTTTTGGCAGATTGAGCCTTAAAAATGAAATTGTCGAATTTATAAATCAGTTGAAGCAGAAAGATTGCAGAATTTATAGTTCTGTAAGGGATTTAATATTGTCCAAAGGGGCTAAAGAATATCTCAATCAATTCAATGGAATATTCATTCATGACGACCCTGAATTAGGTTATTCTGAAGAAGCGCCCAAAAACAGCTTTTTCACAGGGAGAGTACATCCATATGATTTAATACCCACTCCAAAGGGAAACAAATTAAAACAAAAGCTTAATATTGATTCAAAGAAATTAATCGTTGCTTCTATTGGCGGCGGGCTAGATGGATATGAATTGCTGACTAAGCTGATTAATGTGAAAAATAAACTTGATAAAAATCATCCGTCTTTTTTAATGATCTTTACCGGCAACACATTCCCTGATAATAAATATCTTAAAATGGAAAACAATCTTCCTAACGATTGTAAGCTCATTAGATTTGATTCAAATTTGATGGATTATGTTCATGCGGCTGACCTATATATAAGCATGGCAGGCTATAATTCCTTGAATTCTCATTTGCTTACGGATACACCTTCAATGCTATTCCCAAGATTAAGCGATCAAGAACAATCAATAAGGGCTGAACTTTATGGCTTTCAATGTTATAATTATGCGACTATTTCTGAAGATGAGCTATTACAGGAAATTAGCTCTAAATTATCTATTTCTTCGGAGATAAAGAAACCTGCAAATTTGAATGGCGCCCAGATAACAGCAAAATTTATCACAAAAGCTTTGAATCTAAAAAATGTCAGTCATGTGCATAGTTCCACTAAACACGGCAACAATCAAGCAGCAAAGATTATTTCAGATCTCTGAAGCGAGTGAAAAACCGAGAAAATATGCATAACAATGTTAATAACTTAAAACAAATACGCCTAGAAGCATGTAACATCTGCCAATTAAAATGCCCGCTATGTGACACGCCAAATCGCAATAAAAACTCAGGTGTCTTGGGAAGCGGCTATCTTAAATTTAAGTATTTCAAAAAATTAATAGATGAAAATCCAACAATAAAAATAATCGAGCTCTCTTGGCTGGGAGAAATTTTTCTTAACCCAGACATTAGTCAGATCTTAAGATATGCTTTCAAAAAAGGCATTGCCCTCAAGGCAAACGGAGGTGTTAATCTGAATAAAATCTCACCCGAAACATTAAGAGATCTTGTAAAATATAGATTCACTTCAATAACTATATCAATTGATGGAGCATCTCAGAAAACATATGTTAAATACCGCAAAGGTGGGAAATTCAGAGAAGTGATAAACAATATCATGAAGATTAATAAATACAAAAGAGAGTTTCAATCAAATTTGCCTATTTTATACTGGCAATATATAGTGTTTGGACATAATGAACACGAGATTCCATTCGCTAGGGAACTTGCTAAAAAACTAGGAATGTCTTTTTATACTAAACTATCCTGGGATCAAAGTTTTTCTCCTATTAAAGACAGTGCCTTTGTCATGAAGGAAACAGGTAAAGACTTTATTTCAAGGGAGGAATATGCTTCACAACATGGAAAACACTATATGAATAAGGTCTGCAAGCAGCTATGGGAAGAACCAGTTATAAACTGGAATGGGGATTTATTTGGGTGCAGCAAGAATGATCGCATGAGTTTTGGAAATATTTTTGATTCTAGTTTGGAAGCAGTACTTAATAGTGATAAATTTATTTATATGAAAGAGATGATAGCAAGAAAACAACCTCCCAGGAATGACATCATCTGTACAAAATGTCCAGTATTTGAAAAGCGGGAATCAAAATGAAAAAAATAGTTTTTTATTATCATCACTTTGGAGGTTACGGACATGGTATGCGAATTTATTCAATTTGCAAAGCCTTACAAGCAATAGAAAAACATAACATCTTGGTTATCAATAGTGGGATCAAACAGCCTGAGCTAGGTATTAATCGTTTTGCACATGTTCTGAATTTGCCACCTATTACAGCAGCAAATTCATTGTTTCAGGGGTTAAAGAGTGAGGGAAACATAAAAACAACTCTTGCCAAGCGAAAGGCTATTCTTGAAAAGATTGTAATAAAATTTAATCCGGACCTTGCTGTTATAGAACACTTTCCTTTCGGGAGAATGAGCCTTAAATACGAGATTATTGCTTTCATAGATGAATTGAAAAAGAATAAATGTAAAATATATAGTTCTGTAAGAGATTTAATACTATCAAAAGGAAAGAAACAATATTTCAGTCTATTCAATGGGATTTTCATTCATGAAGATCCAGCATTAGGCTTTTGCTCAGATGCACCTCAAAATAGTGTGTTTACTGGGAGGGTTCATCCTTATGACACTTTTACCCCGCAAAAGAAGGATAAATTAAGAGAAAGTCTTGATCTTGATTCAAAAAAGTTAATTGTCGTTTCAATTGGTGGAGGCATTGATGGTCATGAGTTAATAAAAAAATTTATAACTATTAAAACACGGATCGACAAAAAATTCCCATGTTTTCTCTTAATATTTACAGGTAAGACTTTTCCTGGGCACAAGTATGGGCTGTCAGATAATATTCTTCCTCACGATTGTAAAATGATTAATTTTGATTCTCATTTAATAGAATATATTCAGTCTGCGGATCTTTTTGTAAGCATGGGCGGCTACAATTCAATCAATTCTCATCTATTAACAGACACGCCATCAATGATCTTTCCTAGATTAAGCGATAAAGAACAATCTGTAAGAACAGAAAGCTTTGGATTTAAATGCTATGACTACATTAATATTTCTGAAGATGATCTGTTAAGTGAGACTTGCTCGAAATTATCAGTCGTTTCTGAAGAGAAAAAACTTTCACAAATGAATGGAGCTAAATTAACAGCACAATTTATTGTTAGAGCTCTAAATTTTAAAGTGGCCAAAATAAGACTGACAACCACATGCAATTTGAACTGTCCAATGTGCAGCTGGAAATATAGAGATCAAGAATTAAAAGAAGCTAAAGTCTATGAGATACTAGATGAACTTGCAATGATTTATATAGAAGAAGTAAATTTTACTGGTGGAGAGCCAACCTCTTATCCATGTCTTGAGAAGATTATTAAGTATGCCAAAAGTAAAGGTTTCAAAACTTCACTGTCTACAAATGGATATGATCAAAAATCTTTAATGCAGCTTGTGCGCTATCTGGACTTTGCTGATATCTCCCTGGATTCTCACATAGAACAACTTAATGATAAAATTCGCGGAAAAAAAGGAGCCTATTGCGCTACAGTGAAATCTATTTTTTATCTTTCTGAAAATGGAATAAAGCCGCATATTAATGTTACAGTACGACCTGATAATTACAAAGGGCTTCATAAAATCATACAATTATTTCAAAATCAAATATCTTCCATTTCCTTTACTATTGTTGACGCAACAGTTAACCAGATGAAAGAGCTTGAATTTTCTTATGAGCAATTAAAAGAATATTATTTCGATGAAGTTGTCAAAATCTTGAAATATTCAATAAAATATTCAATAAAATTGCGCATCACACCTTTTTATGATCATTTCACAAAATTGAATAGTTTAGATAAATTAGCAGAATTACTTAATCATAAAGAAGAGTTGTTAGGTCGTTTTAATGAAATTTTTACTTTAACTGGTAAGGAATGCCTTATGTCTAAAGCGAACCTGCGCATTAATTCAAATGGAGAGGTTAGCCCATGTTGCTACCTTGATGATAATCAGTGCTCCTTAGGAAATATCAACGATAAACCTTTAAAAGAGATTGTTATGGGTAATAAATATTTTAATCATACTTTTCAAGCAAAAGAGGGATTAGGAGTCTGCTCTAAATGCCAAAACGGATATAAGAAATACAGGAACTATGCTAATTAAAAGTATAAATTGGATCATCACAGATGGATGTAATCTTCGCTGTAAGCATTGCGATATTTGGCAGCTCCCTGCCAAAGCAATAGACAATACTCTTGTTGAAAAGTTGCTCAAAGATCCAGTTGTTAAAGAGAGCTACAAACATTACGGTAAAACATTTGATATTTCTTTGGGAGGAGGAGAGCCATTCGCACATCCCAAATTGCAAGAAATTGTTGCACGAATTGAGAAACTATATCCGCATTCCTTAAAAACTATCTCCACAAATGGAGTTTTAACAAAGAAAATATTTCACTTCCTCAAGAATAATCCCGAATTAAACTTTAAGTTAAACATAAGTTTAGATGGGCTTAAAGATACTCACGATAAAATAAGAGGTCTAAAAGGCTCATTTGATAAGACTATACAAACGATACGTATTATAAAACACTCTTTTCCTGATCAGAAAATAGAGATAAAACTGACAATTATGCATGATAATTTTTCTGAAATCAAAGAAATATACAGCCTTTCTAAAAATCTAGGTTGTTCTTTTTCGTGTAAGCCATTGGATCATATGGAAAATTATACAAATCGCAAATCTGTTGGATTGACATCTTTTAAGGAAAATGAAATTTGTTCTATCAGAAACCAGACGTTTTTCATTGCTGATAAAATGCTACTTAATCATGAATACAAAAAAGCCAGATTTACGAAAGATATCCCTTTCCATCTTTCTGGAAAGAAAAAACATTGTTCTTGTTCTGTGCTATGGGAACATCTAACTGTTTTGGTTAACGGAGACATATTCTATTGTATCAAAGAAGAAAAGGCTGGAAATATTTACAAGAATTTTTTGAATCAAATGAAAACAAAGCCAAAATCTTTTCAATGTAAATCTTGTATGCTTATGTGCGGGGCATTTAAAGATTACTCAGATACTCCTTATAAAGAAACAGTGGCTAATGTCGAAGCGACACTTGAATGCAATCTTGCATGCACCATGTGCACTCAAAAGGATCTGCAGGGGCTCGGCCTGGAAATGAGCCTTAATGATTTCTCAAAATTGATTAAGAATAATCATCTAGACCATGTTTCTTTTGTAGGCGGAGAGTCTTTCCTTAATAACAGAATATTTCTCATGATGGATTTATTGGACGCTAAAGGAATAAGCTATGAAATGACGACCAACGGCACTTTATTTACTCTTCAAAACAGAAAAGAACTCAAAAAATGCATAGGTTTAAAGAAAATTAATTTTTCTATTGATGGTTTAGAAGAGTATCATGACAGAGTTAGGGGGAAAGGAGTTTTTAAAAAGGCTGTGAAGGCACTAATCTTCTCCAAACATTTCTTCAATGTCTCAGTTGCATCAATTATAAAGTCGGACAATTTATCAATTCTTCCTGACTTACGAAAATATTTAATTGCCTGTTCAATCTTTTCTCAAAAATTTATCTATGCTATGAATTTTTCAGACACAAGAATACAAGACAGCTTGAAAAAGATTTCTACCCTGAAAATTCAGGGCCCAAAATGCAATGATCAGGTAAAAAATGCTGAAGACCTACATTCTTTATTTGAAATTTTTGAAAAGATGTCTTTTAGCATCTCGTATGAACCTTGCATTATGCGTACACATACAAAAGAATTTTTAGGAGAACAGCCTATTGGTAATTGCAAACAATTAGAGCAGTTTCGGTTTGATCCAATGGGTAAAAGGATAATTTGCGAATTTATCAGGAACACACACAACTCTAAACTGAATACCAATATACAAAAAGCACATTTACCAATATGTAATCACTGTTGCAAATTAGATTTTGATAAAAGCTATAAAACAACTTAAAAAATAAATAACACTCTATTTCAACAGCTTATTCGATCAGATGGTAATACCTTATTAATAAATTTCAGAGAAACAAACTAAAATCAAATGACAAAAACAAAAATAGTTACAAATGATAATTACAAAAATATTAAAAATTATCTAAGCTCTTCCCATATCAACAAACACAACAAAATTCTTTTAGATTTCAAGAAAGTACACCCAATCTCTGTTGGCTTTATCAACCTTATTCCTCTACTCTACAAAATTAAACATTACGATACTGAAAGATGGAGCAAAATTGAACTTGTAAATATTGATCCAAAATATTTTCAAGTATCTAATTTAGAGTTACCAAGATTTCTAGATCTTGAGCCAACCGCTAGGTGCAATCTAAAGTGCCCCTATTGTCCTGTTTCTTTCGTTAAGACTGCCCCTCGAAAAGACTTATCTTTCTCAAATTTTATAAAAATAATTGACAATTATAAAATCGCGCCTGAAATAAATCTCTGGGGATATGGTGAGCCTCTTCTCAATAAAGATATCTTTAAAATGGTGAAATATTCTAAAAAAAAAGGATGCATAAATTGTACAATATCAACAAATTGTTACTACATTTCAGATAGCATGTTTCCAAAATTTTTCACAAGCAGACTAGATAAGTTGATTTTATCCTTAGATGGCGCTAGCAACAATACTTACCTTAAACATCGTCAGGGAAGTGATTTCAAAAAAGTCCTAAAGAATATTTTCCAACTATGCAAATACAAAAAGAATAAAGGCTTTAAAAATCCCGAAATAATTCTTCAATTTATTGTTACTTCTTATAACGAACATGAAATACCCAAAATAAAACTCTTGTCTAAAAAACTTGGCGTTGACAGCTTATTTATTAAAACCATATCAGCAAATAACGAGCAATCGCATTTTCTTCCTAAAAATATTAAATACAGCAGGAATGAACATGGTTTTCAAAAATCAGAGTGGTGCAACGCATTATGGGATAGAGCAGGCATTTCTAGCGAAGGCGAAATTACTTTTTGTTGCAAAACTTTACAAAACATTGATAATTTTAGTTTAGGTAATATTTTAGATAATGACTTTGAATCCATATGGAACGGCAAGAATTATCAATATTATCGCAAATTTATGCTTGAAGGGAATAAAGATCTTATTGAACATTGCGATCCAACTTGTCCAGCTGGTCAAAAAGTTATTGCGGATAGCATAATTTTTACTCATTATTAATGCAAGCTACAAATAGGAGATTAACATATTGCGAATTTTGGGGTACTATAGCTTGAAAGAATCTGGAGAGTCTTTAGCTCCTCAAATGAACAAAACATTTAAGTCAAAAAATCCAATTAAAGATTACAATGCAGGGAATCTGCCTTTAGACTATAAAATAATAGATTTCGCCAATGAAAAATAAGATTGAACACATCAACATAGCCGTAACAAATAAATGCAACCTGAATTGTCAGCACTGTACAATTTGGCAGGATATGCCCAAGGAAGAGCTTTCTATTGAAAACATCAAAAATGTAATCCACTCAAAATCCTTGGAAGAAAATGCTGATATTACATTAACAGGGGGCGAACCTTTTTTACATAGTGATTTTACTGGTATTGTAGGTTTAATTTTAAATGAAAACCCAAATTTTTTAAAAAACATCTCTACCAATGGAACTTTAAAATATGAGATGATGGAATTATTCAGCAAATACGAAAATTTCTTTTCAGATTTTTCTTTGCATATCAGCATTGATGGAATAACAAAGCATGATGAACAAAGAGGGGCCTCTTTAAAAATGATCCTTGAAAACATAAAAGGTATTAAAGAAATACTCCCCAATATCAACATCAAATTAAAATTCACAATAACAAAACTTAATTATGTCGACATTGTCCCAACTTATGAATATTCGAAACTAAACAACTTAGGATTTAAAGTTAAGCTGGCTGAAAACGCAAGAAATTACACAAACAAGATCTATGATTGCAGGATAGCTGATTTTACTATTCAAGAGAAGAAGTCAATCAACCGTGCTTTATTGTCAATTTATAGAGATTTACAACAAAAAAACAATACAGAAGCATTTTTTATTAATGAAACCATTAAATTTCTACTGGAAACAAGAAAAAAAGAAGTTTGTAAAACCCCTTTCAATAGAATCTTTATTATGCCAGACGGACAGGTTTATTCTTGTATTCACTTTGACAGCATAGGTAACATTAATGATAAAAACTTAGAAGAAATATGGAGTTCGAAAGAAGCTGAAATAATCAGAACTAAAGTTAAACAACATGGATGCAATAGCTGTATTGCCTATCATGGTTTTTCACTATAAGTTAAGAAGCTTTTATCACTAAAAAGATAAATATGAAACGCATTGATTTAAAAACCGGATTTTTATGTAATAATAATTGCCTTTTTTGTGTCCAAGCTCATAAAAAGAAATTTGGCAATAAAAACACTGCCGAGCTTAAAAGCTGTTTATCCCAAGCCGCGAAGGAAGGCTATCAATCCGTGGTTTTTACTGGTGGAGAATCAACAATAAGACCGGATATCATTGATCTTGTTAAATACGCAAAAACCTCAGGATTTAAAGTTGTACAAATGCAAAGCAATGGGCGTCGTTTTGCAAATCTTGATTTTTGCAAAGAGATTATTGAGGCAGGTGCTAATCAATTTAGTCCTGCACTTCATGGTCATAACTCAAAAATCCATGATTATCTTACCCAAGTAGATGGAGCATTTAATCAGACAGTTAAAGGCATTCTGAATTTAAAAAAATTAAACCAAGGAATCTTTACTAATACCGTTATTACACAGACTAATTACCGTTATTTGCCTCAAATAGCACGTCTACTTTTGAAATTAAAAGTTGATCAAATGCAGTTTGCGTTTGTTCATGCAATGGGGAATGCCTGGAAGAATTTTGACTCTGTTGTACCAAGAAAATCACTTGTTGCCCCATATGTTAAAAGAGCCTTGAATCTTTCAATAAATTCTGGAGTGGTAGCTATGACCGAAGCTATTCCTTATTGTTTCATGGCAGGGTATGAGAATTTTATCTCCGAAGAAAGAATACCAGATACAAAAATTCTTGATTTGGATTCTGTTGTGGAAAATTTCAATGAAAAAAGAAAGAGTGACTCTAAAATTAAAACAGATAAATGTCAAACCTGTAAATATTTTGAAAAATGTGAAGGCCCCTGGAAAGAATATCCTGAACATTTTGGTTGGAACGAGTTTAAACCCGTTAATTAGTTGATGAAGCTACAACTCACATTTATGAAGGGATCAACGCTGCTCCGGATAGAAGGTTAAAGCCTTTTGATTTGATCTTAACTAAAAAGTTTCACCCTAAACAAGAAAAATCCTTTTATAAAGCCTTTGAGTATGATACGATAATTTTCTATATAATACTATTATTAAACACTTAATATGACTTTTTATATCCAAATTACATAGTATTTTGAAATTTGGAAACTTTTTATAAGTATTGATTGTCATAAAAGGGGACTGATGCTTTATTAGCTATCCGCATAGCAGAAATATTTTGCATATAAACTATAATGGCAGATATAAAGGAGAGGGAATGAGATATGAGTAAAAAAAGAAATACTATTAAGCTTTTAAATTTTATAATTTTTTTATTTTTTATTTTTGCAGCGTCTTCTCCGAGTAACGTTATGGCGGAAGACTCTATTGAACAATTTGAGGAGCTTAAGGAAAGCATTCGACAAGGAAAAGGTTCGTCAGGAAACATTTTTGGTTATATCCTTGGATATGCTGCAATTCGAGAAGACAATTTATCATTGTGTAAGCAGCTGAAACCCGCTAATGCCTACTGTCAAGCTACTCTTGATGACATTTGGCATATCCGGAAGTTCGCAGAAAAGAAATGTGATGATATATTTCCTGTGTTAGAATCGCTTGATCCTGAAGAAACGTTTGATTCTGAAAGCGTATTTACTAGAAAAAAGTCTTTATGTGAGCATATTGAGGATTGCGATAGCCTCCCTAAAGAATTGGCAAATATTTGTTATGGATTCAAAAATTCACGCCTCTCTGCCTGGGCTATGGAAAAGGACCCTGGCGATGAGCCGCCTGAGGTACAATTAGGTGTATATAATGGGTTTAAATATGGTCAGGATCAGAAAATTTGTGAACTATATGTTTTAGGCTTAGAAGGAAAACGTGCTTATATTTGCGAAGTTATGTTTAGCGATGAGGCGTTAAATGATATTTTGGATAAAATAGTCGAAGATTTAGCATATTTTGAATTAGCTCAAAAATCTTCGTCTGACCAATTTTGCGAGAAAATTAAAAATGCTACTGTGAAGAATGCATGTTATTCGTTTCCAGGTATAGAGGGATATTTTTATAATTTTGAGAAATTTTAACCAAACCTTAAGCACCACCGATATCTTCAGTTGATACAAATTAAGTGTTTTAGAGGATATCTTTCTGTAAAAACTATTAAGAATATTGACTAAATCAAAAAGAATTCCGCTATTTAATAAAATAGAATATCTTTCAATTTTTTAAAATTAATTAATGCTCGCATATGTCTATTCATTTTGAGAATTATGAAAAAGAAAATAGGTTTTTTAGGGAAAAAATTCGGAATAATATTGAAGCGGTTCTTCAGTTAAAATCCGAGCATGAACATAAAAGATATATTGAGAGTTTTGAAAAAGAATTTAAAGAATATAACCGCTCGAAATATGTAATTGCTGTAAATTCTGGAACCACGGCTCTTGAATTAGCCTTAAAGGCTTCTGGAGTTAAAGAAAATGACGAAGTCATCCTGCCCTCATACACTTATATTTCAACTGCTCTTGCAATTTCCAATCTTGGCGCCCTTCCTGTTTTTGTAGATATCAAAGAAGATGCTTTTACCCTTGATTCTAAAAAAATAGAAGAGAAATTAACTAAACAAACAAAAGTTATTATACCTGTTCATATTCATGGTAACCCGTGCGATATGGATGAGATTGTTAAAATTGCTAAAAAGAATAACTTAACAATTGTGGAAGATTGTAGTCATGCGCATGGAGCAGAGTATAAAAATAGAAAAGTTGGAAATTTTGGTATTGGTTGTTTTAGCTGTCATACTACAAAAATTCTTTCTGGCATAGGAAATAGCGGATTGATTACTATAAATGAGAAAGAAGTATATGAAAAGATAAAGAAAATGATTTGTTTGAAAAATGATCCTGATTTAACACTATCCAAAAGGACGCCATGTACAATGGACGCCATACAAGCTGCTATTTTGAAAGCTAAATTGCCTTACTTAGATAAGCTTATTAAAAAAAAGAGAGAAATTGCGAATTTATATATGCAGTTTTTACCCCAGGACGTCCGATATCAAAAAGAAGAGGATGGGGCTAAGCATGTTTATAGGGATTTTGTTATTAAAATAAAAAACAGAGAGAAGATGAAAAAGCATCTTGAACTTTTAGGCGTAGGCACAAAAGTCAGTTATCCGATTCCGCTGCACCTTGTAAAACATTATATTGTTTTGAAATGCAAAAAAAGCAGTTTATTGGCAACTGCGACTGTTGCTTATGAAGCATTAAGTTTGCCGATTTCATATATGCAATTTAGAAAAGACGTAGAGTATATTTGCAAAGCAATCACAAATTATAATGATAAATTTATAGAAAAATAAGCCGATTGTGCGTTCTCTGGAAGATGCGATAAAATCTTTTTTATTAATAAGACTCGCACTTTAATTATTAAGAATTTATAAATTGTTTGTAGCAAACAATTTATAAATTTTGTTTCATATAGATAAGGAATTATTGGTACTATAATTTACTTGGAGAATTGAGATGAGTGTACATGTATACACAGAGTGGGGAAAATTAAAGGAAGTTATTGTTGGTAATTGTATAAATTTCAATATAGACAATTTCGATGATATTTTTAGGTATCTTTATGAACTAAAAAAAACTAAAATTACAAAACCAAAGCTTTATGCAACATATGTTAAGGAACGGCAAGAAGATCTTGATAATTTTGCTAAAATTTTAGAAAGTTTTGGAGTAAAGGTTAAAAGGCCGGAACCATTAACTAAGGTAAAAGTTCTCAAAACGCCGTTTTTTACATCCATGATGAATGCGGTGGGTTCTCCTCGCGATATGTTTTTTTGTATTGGAAATGAAATTATTGAAACTCCTCCCGTTGATAGAAACAGATATCATGAAAGCATGTTATTGTATGATGTTTTTTTGGATTATTTCAAAAAAGGGGCAAGATGGTCTGCTGCACCAAGGCCTAGGTTGGGATCAAAAAATTCGCACTTTATTGATTGGAGGAAATTTAAACCAAGTTTTGAAATGTCAGATAAAAATAATGATTATGATATTGGATTTGATGCTGCGAATTGCCTTAAATTCGGTAAAGATATTTTGATGAATATTGGAAATATAAATCATGAATTAGGGTATTTTTGGCTTAAAACGCATTTAAAAGATAAGTTTAGAATCCATCCCGTTACTATTTGTAATACGCATATTGATGGCATGATGATGCCTATAAGAAAAGGTGTTCTTTTAATAAATCCATTATTGAAATCAAAAATACATCTTCTTCCAGAAGCTTTACAGAAATGGAAAATGATTCCCACCGTTTCTTTAAAGAAGTGTTTTAATTATCCGATTGGTCATGTGCAATTGGCATCATTTGAAGGAATGAACACAAATGTTTTTTCAATTGATGAGAATACTGTATGTGTCAGAGATCAGGCTCCTATAGTTGGGGAAAGATTAGAGAAAGAGGGCTTTAAAGTTATTAGTGTTCAGATTAGGCATTCCGAATTGTTCGGAGGGGGACCACATTGTGTCACTTTGGACATTAACAGAGAAGATTCTTTGGATGAATGTTTTTAAAATGCTTCATCTGATTTTAAATAAAATATCCCATCCTTGCGACTGTATGTTACCTAGAATGGGATATTTTATGTTCTTTCTTGCTAAGGGTGAAAGAATCAATGTAAAGCGTTGAAGTGTTTTAAAAAATAAAGTTAGTAGCAAATATTTTTTTGGATTACGTTGTGGAAATTTTTAATAAAGACAGAAAGAACGACCCTAAAATTAAAACGGCTAAAAGTCAAACATGTAAGTATATAAAAAATGTGATGGGCCTTGGAAAGAACATCCTAAACACTTTGGTTGGGGGGAATTTAATCTTTTGCCTTAATTTTAGGATACATTATGTTTAAATATTTGTTTTCTCATTATTTTCACTATGTTGTTTATTGCTTGCTGGGATGGCTTTCAGTTCTTCTATATCAAGTCGGATTATTTAAAGAAATATCCCGAGTACTCAAAGAAAACAAGCTGTTTTTCTTTTTATTGATATTAGTCTTTACTATCATTCCGCTTTGCAATGCGGCATTCAATCCCTTAGTTTATTTTGATGAACATAACTATATTTTAAGCGCTCAAAATATTGTCGAAAACGGCATCGGCTCGATCTGCACTACTGATAACAATGGTCAATGTCAGCAATTTACTATTGCCCCTCATGGAATGGGCGTAGCGGCAATTTATGCAATATTGTACAATTACGATTTTGACGTCTTTTATAGAAAAATCGCACTGCTAAATTTATTTTTATATTTACTAAATAGCGTATTGGCATTCATCATCGCAGGGCACATTTTTTCTTATAAAACCATTTCTAAGACCACATCCATTTTAATTCTTTTAATGCCTTTTAATATAATCTATGCGACCGCAGCCATGCCTGCAACAATTTCCAATACATTTATTTTGATCTCAATATATTGCTTTATTCATTTAATTGAATTTGAAAAAAGACCCGTGTTAGAAAAGGATATTTTGAACAATAAATACTGGATATCGCTGCTTTTCGCCCTAACAATTCTATTAACCTTCCGCGTTGAGTATTTTATTTTATTTCAAGCATCTCTTTTTATACTCCTTTGCTCGAATACTTTTATGCTTCCAGAGAATAACAATAGAGCAGAAAAAAAACTATTTTATTCCAAAGGGAAAATTTTACAAATGATTCACTCCGGCGTAATACTGGGTATTGTAGCAATGGTTTATTTTTACGTAGATCTTTATAGACAAGTGAAAACCCCATCACTTGACGTTGGCAAGTTTGGCCTTAATTATTTAAATGGGAATTACATCGCACATTATTTTATGAATGGTAGCTTTTGGTTTTTAAGCATATTATTTGTGATCCATTTTATCCACCTTTCGACTGAAGTATTAAAAAATGGCCTGCTTAGTAAAAGGATTTCAGAAGTGACTCTTTTCTGTGTGTTTATTGTTTTTCTAACATTGTATTCCTTCTACAGTTTTCAATCTCTTCATAGATATTTAATTCCTATAACATCTATATATGCACTCATGTCATCGGCAACAATGTATTTTCAGTTGGAGTCTAGAATCAAGAATACGCGGAGGATCTGGAGCATAATATGTTTATTCCTGATAGTGCTGGGAATATTTTTTGTTAAAGATGGAGTAAAATGGAAAAACAAAATAATCATCAATCAGAAAAACAAGGAGTTTATTGATCTGATACAGGCAGACAATTTGAATAAATTGACCCACCAGTACAAAGAGGAGAGCTTTTATTTTTTCCGAGCGCCTTATCTGGGGCAGGTAACACGCATACATAATTATTTGGATGATTTTCCTTTGGCAGTTAAAAAGCTCAAAGCAGGAGCCCATCTTTTTTATCTCGAAAGCCCTTTTGAGCAAATAAACAGCTCACCATTTAATAATCCGGAAGAATTTATTATGCACAAAGAGAACAAAAAGGGGCTTTATGGAGTATATCGAATCGAGCTGCGTTCTTCATTCAACGCTTCAATTCAAACTCCCAACATATAATGAAAACTATCCAATTAGAATCTTATTTATGAAATTTTTTAAAAACAAAGAATCATTTATAATTTTTACAATCCTGACGTTAACCTTTTTAATAAAGCTAATCTATTTATTTAGCCACAAAACACATATCTATCTTGTCAACGAGGACGAAATCGTTTACATTGAAAATTCCCTTAGGATGATTTTCAATAATATGAAACCAGAGTTATTCTTTCATGGTGCTCTTTATTTCGATCTAATGGCTTTCATATATTTTAGCATTTTTGCAATTGGAAAAATTTTTGGATTCTTCAGATCTTATGTTGATTTCCTTATGTTTTTTTTAGAAGAACCTAAGATCTTTTACTTCATAAGTCGATTATTCTCCGTTTTTGTTAGCACGGCAACAATTTATTTTATATATCGCTTGGGTGCTTACTTGTGGAACAAAAAAACTGGATTATTAGCAGCACTTTTCTTTTCATTTATACCGATGACATTGATGCAGAGCATAAAAGCTTCTGTATATCCACTAGAAAATCTTTTGATTGTTGTATCCACTCTTTGGGGATTAAAATACTTCAGGGAAAAAGAACCCCGCAATCTTTTTATTATGAGCATTGTTTTTGGCCTAGCTGTTGCGGCGGATTATTATGCCTTGTTTATGATTCCTTTTTTTATTTTGATCTTTCATTCTATAGAGCGCAAAGAGGAAAGAGCCTCGGATATTTTTGTTTTTTGTTGTACAGTTTTTATTGTTTTTATTGCGACTAATCCATATTTTCTGCGCAACCCAAGCTTCGTCTGGCATAGTATTACAGAGCAAGCTCACACAGCAATTTCAGGACAATATAATAACCAGGCGGATGGTTTATTGTCTTACATACGCTTAATATTAAAACCACCAACGCTATTCATTTCAATATTTTTTTTTATTGGGGTTTGGATTTCACTAAAGATCAAAAAAGTCGAGGAAATCGCCCTATTAGCATTCCCCTTTACTAATATTATCATTTTTAGTTTTTCTAAAATCCAGTCAGACCATTACATATTTCACTCTATTCCTTTTATCTCAATAATCGCTGCCAATGCTATAATGGTTTTAATCCGTCGTAAAATATTAGATGCAGTTAAGACCTCATTAATAATCTTTCTTTTTGTTTTTTCCTGTGCGCTTAACTATAAATATGTTGTTCATTATAATTCTAGCGAATCTTGGGCTGCGAAAGAGTGGGTAGAAGAACATGTTCCTAAAAAGTCTGCTATTCTTATGCAGCCCAGAACTATACCTTTTAGTAGGGCACGGCTTTTCATGATACTTTTTGATCCTCAGAACATTTCTAATCAAAACCTTTATATATCTACTCTGGAGCGCTATACACAAAGGCATCCCGAAGAAAATTATGAAATATGGACAGGCAATTTCTTGAAAGACACTATTATAAATATAGATAATAAAAACATTAATTACATTGTTTTATCTGAAATAGATTATGACCAGGAAGGTATAAATTGGCTTAATAAAAATGCTATATTGGTCAAATCATTTGTAAGACATGGAAATACATGGAGGATACGAATCTACAAAGTATTACATCCTTCAACCAAAAAAAAAGAATGTGCGGCTTGTATTTGGTAATCAAAATTTATTTAAGTGCAACATACAGCAGAAAATGGACCAAAGTTCGAGTTCAATCAAAATGCCCAATGATTAATATATGAAAGATCAAACAAGAAACGATAGTAAACAAGAAAGTAATAGGCGCCTAAAGATACTACATGTCGCTCCTAAATTCCATCCTTGCTTTGACGAATTGATTAAAGAACAAAGCAGGGTGCATAAAGTGCTTTTTGTGCGATTATCACTTACAGATAAGGAAATACCCTACATACTAACTAAAGATAGGGGGAGCATCCTAATTGAAAACGTTAAAACTTCTCAATGCTACGAGAATGACGATAATCTTTCAAAAATATTAACTCAAATATTGAAAATATACAGACCGGAAATAATTCATATTCAAGCTTTTTCAGGCTTAAGTTTATTGCCTATTGTGAACGCTGCATCAAACTTGAAAATAAAAATTTTGATAACTCTGCATGATCATTCTTTTTTTTGTGTCCAGGGTATTTGTCACAATGAAAATAAGCAATGCGATCAAGATTCTTTGCTGTGTTGTGATTGTTCAAGTTGTGTTGTTCAAGCAAGCAACAATATGTTATCTTTGCGAAATTTTAACAGGCTGAGAACAATATTATGTAAAAACATTATAAATCAATGCGAGAAAATCATATGCCCATCTCATCATCAGAGGGAGCTATTGGTCCGACTCTTTGGTCATCAGAATAAATTCATCGCTTTACATTATGGTGTGAAACCTTGCTTGAATCACGCTAACAAGAAGACTAGCTCCAAGCCAACTTTTGGATATTTAGGGAGCCTCTGGAAAGCAAAGGGAATTACTTTCATTGAAAAAGCTGCAGAACTGCTAAAAGAGAACGACTTCAATATCTTTATGGGAATACAATGTTTCACTCTAACATCATCAGAAACTGCTTACTTGGAGAAGTTAAAACAAAACACCAAAATCAAGATAAAACTAAATATCGAGTATAACAAAATTTATGAAGATTTTTTTAGCAAGATAGACTATTTAATTATTCCGTCCATATGGAATGAAACCGGCCCCATGACATTGTTTGAATCCTTCAACTATAAAGTTCCTGTTATTATTTTTAATACTCCAAGCCTAATAGAGAAGATAAAAGATAATAAAAGCTCATTTTTTTTTAATGACGTAACTGAATTAGCTAGAATAATGAAAGATATTATAGAGAACAATATTGATAAATATCCCCAAGACAATTTCTTAGTTAAGCATATTGTTGAATACGCAAGCGAAATTGATGACATTTATAAAAACGCTTTAAAGAAAAACTCGAGAGGGCTGTTCCTTCGATTAGGCCATAAGTGCAATAGTCAGTGTGTATTCTGCGTAATAGGGCGCGACAATCCAGAAGAAATACTTGACTTTAACACCATTAAAATGATTTTGGTACAAAAACGAAAGCGATACAATCATCTAATTTTAACCGGGGGGGAGCCTACTCTGAGAAATGATTTTTTCTATATTTTAGACCTCGCTTATAAATTAGGCTATACCCTTATGCTGCAAACAAACGGACGAATATTTTCCTCTAAAGATTTTTGTGAAAGAGTTTCTAAGTACAATATAGACTTTTCGATCAATATTAACGGACCAACAGCAAAAATACATGATGCTACAACCCAATCCCCAGGGAGCTTTGAACAGGCCATTGAGGGAATTAAGAATTTGCAGAAAACAGATTCAAACATACTGATTAAAATAATTTTGACAAAAAGCAACTATAAGCATTTGTTTGAAACAGCGCAATTTTTAGTAAATCAGGGCATCACGAACATATGGTTTGTTTTTTTAACTCCTTATGGCTTGGCTAAAGATAATTTTGACACAGTTGTCCCTACATTTAGCGAAGTCAGCCCTACTTTGACAAAAGCCTTGCATTGGCTCAAGAAAAAGACAAATACAAAAATATCCCTAGAAGGATTTCCCCACTGTTGTCTTAATCCTGAATTTCACACATTGATAACTGAGACCGAATTTACTGAAGATTCATTGGACGGTCTCATTCCTGACAATAACGGTTTAATCTATAACTGCAAAAGAGAGCGAGTCCTTAAACAAAAGCAGAAATTCCCTGAATGCAGCACTTGTTTTTTCAATAAAAAGTGTGAAGGTATTTATAATGAATACATTAACAAAATCGGGAGGGCTGAATTTCTCCCAATCGAGCATACTATTAATTCTCCTTATAAAAAAGAACTTTTATCCTAAAAAAAGTTTTTTTGCATTCAAATAAGTTATATTTGAAAGTATTTATTGACATATACCTATCTTGCAGTAAAATATTTCTTGGGTTACAATAATTTAAGATTAAAATCATCCGAAGGAGTTATCAATGGAGATCACTGTTGAAATTCAAGATACACCAAATCCAAATACGTTTAAATTTGTCTTAAATAAAACATTGGTTAAATATGAATCAGTATCATTTAGAAATGCTGAGGAAGCAAGCAATAATCCACTTTCAAGGGCAATTTTTGAAGTGGCACAAAGCATAAGGGAAGTCTTTATTACTGAGAACTACATAACAGTTACTCATGATGGCAGCGAAAACTGCGAAGGATTAAAGAACATCATCCGTTCTAAAATTTTAGAAAATATCAATTTTTATATTCCTATTGAAGAGCAAAACAAGACCGCTGGCGATATTAATGAAGCTGATAGTATTCCATATCAAGAACCTACCAAAGAACAATTTAATAAGGCAGAAGGAACCAATTCTCAAGAAGAGCTAACAGCTTCCGGTGAATATAATGCTGAGATTGATCAAGAAAGCGGACCTTTAGACCCTCTATCACCAGTTGTAAAAGCTGAAGAATTTATAAATGAAGCCCCGACACCA
>Ga0209417_1002562_pt1 | contig 27314 bp, 24 predicted proteins | sample RifGroF2_FD_184002 | JGI IMG/M metagenome (GOLD analysis project Ga0209417, IMG submission 184002) | Groundwater microbial communities from Rifle, Colorado, USA - Groundwater F2 (SPAdes) (version 2) | ecosystem: Environmental > Aquatic > Deep subsurface > Groundwater | place: Rifle, Colorado... | reverse complement strand
TCGCGGAATTAAAACTTGTTGGGCTAAAAAAAGAAAATCTTATGATAGCTTTTTGCATCTTGCTTGTTCTTTAAGGCTTTATAAGATGGCTGGAATTTTCGGATAAGCTCTAAAATTAAAATTCAATAATGCAAAAATAATAATACTTGAATCAGAGTTAGAACAACTTAAATTACAATTGCAAGAACATGACTCAAAAATATCTAATTTTGATTACGAGTTAATAGTTCGTGAATTAAATTTAATAATTCGTGAATCAACGTTAATAATGATTGAACCGAACTTAGAAACGCTTAAGTTAAGATTGCAAAAACGTAAATTCGAGCCAGAATGGCTCGATCGAAAGTTAAAAAAACAAGAATTGCTATCAAAAGTATATGATCTGCGTTTATATGGCCCTATGACTTTTGGTAAGACGCCTAAAGACGGTCCAAGCTGGTTTCAATTAGAACCGAAATGGCTTGCATCAGAACCAAAATGGTTAGAATTAAATCCAAAGTGGCGTAAATTAGAGCCAAAGTGGCTTGAGCTAGAATCAAGATGGCTGCAGTCAGAGTTAAAAAAGCTTCAATCTGACAGAAAGTGGCTTGCACTAAATATAAATGAAATTGAATCGGGCTATAGATGGCTTGAATTAGAAATGAAGAAACTTAAAGGAGTAAATTCTATATCGCTTGAATCAGAAAGACTCAAAAATAGAATAATAGAAATAGATTGCGAACAAAATCAAATGACGGATGAATTAAACCAACATAATGAATCTGAACAATTAAATGATATAAAGATAGAGACAGATATACCGCGAAATCAAGAATCTATAGAGTCTAAAAACCCTGTAGAACCCAAAAAGACCATTTCAAAACCAGTTGAACAAAAAGATTTTGTACAAACTACCTATGAAAATTCAAAGTTTACCAATATAAAGAATAGGCTTGAGGGCAATTTTGACAATTTAAAGATTAAAGATTTGAAAAAAATAGCCGAAGAAACCTGTATTCTGAAACAATTAAGTCAAGAATCTAAAGATTCAATGCTCTTGGTTATCGGAGACAGGATTAAACAGACCGTCAAAGAAGCTGACAAAGTAGATGACAAAAATTCAAATGCTAAACCTGCTAATACAAAACCATTTGAAATTTTTTCAGAGAAATCAGAAAAAAGTGCTGCAAAAATAAAAGTCGAAGCGCTAATTAATTTTGCAAAAACAAATAGAATACTTATTGGCGAAGATATTTTCAAGGTTAAAGATACAACTAATAATGTTTATCAATTAATAGTTGATGGCCAGCTTGAGGGAAATACTTGTGGCCCCAGAGCTTGTTTTAATTGTTTAAAATTTATAGAATATTTTGACAAGTCTTACAATAAAGGGGCCAAGGAAATATCGGAAAATTTTAGATCAAATAAAAATGCTCTTAATTTTTTGAGAGATTCGGCTAAAACATTAAATATTAAGTACCCCCCAGTTGATTTAGAAATTGAACAGTTGCAAGATATTACCATAGACAAAAGTTTAAATATTATAGAAGGATATAAAGAGCTTAGTGTCGAGACTTTTGTTCAAGATATTAATCTAGAACAAAGGCCTGTTGGATATTGTTGGGGTTTTGTGTTTAAATCGGGTACAGTTGAAAAGACGATGACTTTAACGGAATCCCTGGGAGACATTGATCATTGGATATGTCTTTTCGTTGTTAAGACTGGCGCAAAAGAATATTCTTGGTTTATTGCAGATTCTATGAATGGGAGACGGTTTAATACTTCTCGAATAAAGGCGTATATTTTTAAATTTTTAGGTGAAACCTACGATGTATACGAAAAAGAAATCGTTCAAAAACAGAAAACTGTTGATAAAAAGCAAGAACTTGAAACAATAAAAAAACTATCTGATATGGTTTCTGAAAGCAATACGCCTGAGGTAATTGCAAGTGTTAAGAAGCAATATAAGAAAATTGGAAAAACAAAAACAACTCCAGAAATTACATTATCTGAAGATGATGCCTTTAATAGATTTTTTTCAGAAAAGATTATAGATATTTCTGCCATGAAATACGCTGACCAAAAAATGAGAAATGATTTAATTGAGCTGATCATTAAAGCTGGTCGTGGTGTAAACGGAAAGATGTTTTTAAAAAAGCTCAATGAAGATATTGTTGAATTTAATAAATTGGTTATAACAAAAAATCCTGATATAGTTGAAACACAAAAGATCATCGATAGATTAACAATAAATGGTTATCCTGGAGCTGAAAATATAAAAACTGTAATTATTGAAAATATAAACAATGCATTTAGCGATAAGATTAAAAAAACGTGAATCAATGCTTAATGAGTCTTATAAAAACAAAAAATAATTTATAAGCTTTTATTTGATGTTTATTTTTGCAGGGGCGTGCGAGTACGCCCCTGCATTTATTATTTGATAAATACTGAAAAGTTAGGCAAATATAAAACTTATCCAGACTTATTTGATGTCAAACCAAAGTAAAAAGTTCCGCTTTTCGGAACCAACATTTGTTTGACTGACGACATTTTAAAGATTCCCTAAAACGGGGAAATCAAAGCCTTGGTTTGCAAATTAAACGGGGCTTAGCTTGCGAGGTTTTTTCATAGTCTTAATTATACACAAAAACCGGAACTTTTTATTTTGCTCTACAAGGAGAACTTATCACTTTGCTCTAACATGAGTTTTAAAAAATTTGGACTTTCAAAAAAAAATTGTTAGAATCCTAAAAAGCCCTAAAAGCTTAGAATGCTGCTATTAAATGTAATTTGCAACAAACAAAAAATATTATTAATGTTTACAAAAAAAGGGAAAATATGAAAAAAATATTACTATCTTCAGTTTTACTACTATCTTGCGTTGTAAAAGCAGAAAGTACAACTGATAATATTTCACCAGAAAATATTACTTTCGAAAATAGCGTTTGCCAAGAAACAATGTGCGAAAATAGTCCTCAAGAAAATATTATCCGTGGAAAAGTTTCAAAAACTATAAAAACAAATATAGAAACAATATCAGAAAATTGCGATTCAATAATCTTAACTTTTAAAATAAATAAAAATAAAAATATCTCAAATAAACAAGAATGGCAAGATGCTGTTTCTGCAATTTCTGATTTAATTGATTTTGCCGAAAATTCAATTAATCGCTCAGAAGAAGACATAAGCAATGTATTAACAAAATCATACAACTTTCTAAAAGACTGTTCAAAATCACCTGCCTGTATTGGCGATTACAGCATAAATTTAAATATTCCAGAAGATTTTGCTAAAACATTATTCTCTAACTAACAATTAAACTGGAAAAACATAAACTGAAAAAACAGCTATAAAAAAGGGCCAAAAGGCCCTTTTTTATAGCTATAATATGAATGCAAAAATAAAACTAAATAGATTTTCTCATAAAACTTGGAATATCCAAATCATTTAAATCTATAGAATTATTTTGGCCAAAATCATTACTCTCTTTTTTTCCATCACACTCTTTTGCAGCACACTCTTTTAAAATACACTCTTTTGCGTAATATGTTTTTTGCTCATTATACCCAATATTATCAATATCTATAGCTTCATTTATAGATACTTTTTCAACTATATTTTTCTCAGCTAATTTTTTTTCTAACTCTTGATTTTCAAGCTCTTTTTCAAAAACTATATCTTCTTTTTTTGCAACAGCTTCGTGTGGAACTTTTGATAAATCTTCAAATAAATTTATCCCTTTTTCTTTTTCTAAATCTAGCACTACAGTTGTAGCTTTAACTTGCATATCACAAGATGTATTTTCAAAATAAGTTTTGTGCTCTAAACAAGACTTATTTTCCTGAATTCTATTTCCAAAACCAGTAGCAATTATGGTAACAGTTACCTCTTGATCCATAGACTCATCAGTAACAGTGCCTAAAATTATATTAGCATTCTCATTAACTTGCTCATAAATTATCGATGCTGCTTCACCAATTTCATGCAAACCCAAACTTTTTCCACCAGTAATATTTAACAGAACTCCAGTTGCACCTTCTATACTCATATTTTCAAGCAATGGAGATGATATTGCCTGCATAGCTGCTAAAGCCGCTCTATCTGGCCCAGTAGCTGTTCCAGAACCCATAACAGCGATTCCAGTATCTTTCATAATAGCTTTTACGTCTGCAAAATCTACATTTATATGCCCAGGGCAAGTTATAATTTCTGATATACTTTTTACAGATTGCCCAAGTACATTATTTATTAACGCAAATGCATCTATCATAGAAATATTTTTATCTGTTACATCAAGAAGCTTTTGGTTTGGTATAATTAGTAGAGTGTCTACCTCTTTTTTTAATAATTCAATAGCTTCCTGCGCGACACGAGCTCTTTTTTTACCTTCAAATTCAAATGGCTTTGTAACAACTGCTATAGAAAGTATACCACTTTCTCTAAGAGCTCTTGCGATAACAGGTAAAGCTCCAGAGCCAGTTCCACCACCCATTCCCCCTGCCAAAAATACTATATCAGAACCTTCGAGTTCATCCATAACTTTCGAAATATCCTCTTGTGCAGCTCTTTTTCCCAATTCCGGATTAGCACCTGTACCCATACCTTTTGTTGACTTTATACCAAGCTGTATTTTTATATCAGCTTTCGAATTTATTAATGCCTGAGCATCTGTATTTACAGCTATACATTCAATAAAATTGTATCCTGAATCTATTATACTGTTTACAGTATTTCCGCCAGCTCCACCAACACCAACAACTTTTATAGAAACTACAGGCAACTCCTGTTTTTTTACCTCTTGATCAAACTCTATCATTTCAGACTCCCTTTTAACATGTGAATAATTCTAAAAAAAATCAGATACCCATGATTTCATTTTAACAAAAATACGCTTTACAGCTGGCCCTTCAATCGAATTAAAATTTTCAGAACTATTTTTTAGCGCATATATTAACATTCCATATCCCGTCGAATAAACTGGACTGTCTAACGATTCTGATATCCCATATTGTAATCTAGGATAACCAACGCGTACAGGAACACCCAAAACTTCCTGCGCAAGCTTATCAATATCCCTCAAAAGAGAACCTCCACCAGTAATAACAAAACCTGATGTTACAAATGTTTTTAAATTTTTTGAATAAACTTCCTGTCTAACAATCGAAAATAATTCTGTTGCACGAGCTTCTATTATCGCTACCAAATCTGTCAAATCAACGTTTTTTTTACTAGCTCCCTGCACAGCTTCAACTTCAATTAATTTATTTTCTTCTACAAAATTTAAGCTTGCTATGCCATACATTTTTTTTATGCGCTCAGAATCTTCTATTGTCGTTCTTAAACCAACGGCTATGTCATTTGTAAAATGTGTACCAGCAACAGGCAAAACCATAGTGTGCCTTATACTACCATTTTGATATAATGCTAAATCAGTTGTTCCACCACCTATATCTAGAACACCAACCCCAAGTAGTTTTTCATCTTCACTTAAAACTGCTGCAGCCGAGGCTAACTGCTCTAAAATTATATCTTTTACTTTTACACCAGAAAATTCGACACACTTAACCAAATTTTGTACCGATGCTACAGAACCTGTAATTATATGTGCTTGCAACTCCAATCTTATACCATGCATATCCATAGGATCATGCAACTTATCTCCACCGTCTATGGTAAAATATTGAGGCAACACATGCAATATTTGGTAACCCTCTTTAATTTGAACAGCTTTTGCAGCTTCTAAAACACTGTCAATATCAGATTGACGCACCTGGCCAGTCTTTATTGGCACAGCTCCGCTAGAATTAACAGATTTTATATGACCACCAGATATACCGATAATAGCTGATTCTATGGTCTGCCCTGACATTATTTCCGCTTCTTTTACAGCACTTTTTATAGATTTTACAGTACGAGCAATATCAACAACAACACCCTTTTTTAAACCATCTGATGAGGCTTTTCCAACCCCAATAATTTCTATATTATTTTTGTCGAGCTGATTAGCCACCAAAACACAAATTTTTGTTGTTCCAACATCTATAGCTGTTATAACCTTTCCAGAAAATACTTTAGCCATCACCCCCCCCTTTTTTACCATTTTAATTTTTAAATTATTTACTAACCACCACAATTTGATCTTCAAATCTTATATCCGCAAACCAATTTTTTTTTACTTTACGATTAAACTCACCTCTCGCTTGCAACTCATTTTTAATATAAGAACAATAAGCCAAAAGCCTATCGTCCGGCACAACAAAATCGTTAAATAATATAGAAAAATTTTTATTTGTCTTATCGAGCAAATAACTTTTGGCGCGAGACTCTCTTATTAATTCATATTCCTGAAAATATTGTTCTGGAAAACTAAAAATCATCTGTCTAAAACTATCCTCAATTTCATTTGTTATTTCATCACTATTTAATGTTACAGGCTTACAATCATTCAAAAAATTTTTAGAAAATATACTTTTTTCAAAAATAATCTTATTTTCTGATAAAACGTATCTATCATTCAAAATAAATTTTGGTTTATTACTATAAATATTTAAATTTAGAATTCCATTTGCAGCATGAGAAAGTTCTATATTTTTAATAACACAAAATTTTTCTTGTATCTTTTGTGAAATACTCTCTAGAGAACAAATCTTTAACTCTTTACTTAAATTAATAAAATTAAATATTTTATTCTTATGATCACATGAAATTATATTATCAAAATTGCATGAATAACCATCTACCGAAAAAACATAATTTCTAGCTTCTTTTGCAATAAAAATAAATGCCGCAATAATTACGACAAAAACTATTTTTTTTATATATTTTAATGCAATTCTCATTTTCGTTCCCCCCTTTTGGAAACTACAATTAAGATGCCACCCCTATGCTTTATAATTATTTAATACATTTTTCTTACATAAATAGTCAATAAAATGTATAAAAATCAATAAAAATAAGGTAAAAGTATGCAAATTTTATAAATTTTATAAATTTTATAAAAAACAAATAAAACTTGACAAATACAAAATATTTTTATAATATAAGTATATAATTAAACGTTTAATACTAACAAATAATAATTTATAATAATACTTTAATGGAGTTTTAAATGAAAAAAATAAAATTTTTAATATTTTCTACTATTTTAACTTTAGTGACGACTAAATTTTTAATATCTATGGAAATAGAAAATAATAAAAAAATAGATGAATCAAGCACTCAAGAATTTACAAATAAAGGCAAAAAGCCTAAAATTAAATTAAATTTCGATACTTTTATTGATGTATTTATCAAAAAAAATGAAATTGAAAAAAAGAATGATGTTCAATTTCAACGATTCGTTCTAATAGAAGAATTAAATACAGCCATACAGCAACAAAAATCAATAATAGCCAGCAAATCTTTATTTAAATTTTTCATCGAATCTAAATATTACAAAAAAACAACAAAAAGCATTTTTATTGATCAAAATAATTGGAATATATTTGGAACAAAAGACAATAATTTTATAATATTTATACCAAATTCTAAACACCCTGAAATAAAAGATCTTTATAGCTTAAAAAAAATTGGTTTAGACGAAAAACATTTATTCACGATAAAAACATTTGATTCAAATAAAATAAAAATAGAACTAAAAAACTATCTAGAAGATATTAATAAAAAAAATATTAACACAAAATATTTAAGAAAATATTTTTTACTAATACATCTATCTACAATAGAATTAATTGAAAATAAACTATAAAAAATAAGATATAAAAAAATAAAAAAAGAGCAACATACAAAAAAACTTTGCATGTTGCTCTTTTTTTTATACCAAAATAATTAAATTTTTATAAAGTTAAATAACTTTATTTTTTGTACTTATCAAGAATAATAATATTCCAGCAGCGACAGATGCATTATAAGAAATATCTGGTGTACGTTGCGCAATAGTCACAGGGATACCATCTTTAATTATACTTTTTGATATTCCAAAACCCTCACCACCAACTACTAAACACAATGGCTCTTTAAAGTCACATTTATTTGCATCTGTACCATTAAAAACAGCCATATAAATATTATATCCCGCTTCTTTAAGTAACATAATTGCAGCTTGAGGTGAAGTTGCCAAAAATAATTCCATATGCTCTGCCAATCCAGCTGAAGACTTAATAGCAGCAGCACTCAATGGACATGAACCCTTTTGAATTAAGATAGCCCCTTGTGCACCTGTACAATATGCCGAACGCAAAATAGCACCTAAATTGTGTGGATCTTGAATGCCTTCAAGCATAACAATGAACTTTTGATTTTTTGGATCAAAAAACTTTGTTCTATATGGAAACTTTTGTACCCAAGCAACAATCCCTTGATGGTCTGTTGAACCCGCCAATTTTGCCAACACATCTCTAGAAACATACTGTACTGGAACAGGATATTTAGGCATTAATTTTTCCAACTGATCCCATGCTTTTGGCTCAGGCTTAGTTGTATAAATAGAAATCAACTTACGCCTTTTTGCCTTAAGTAACTCTATAATAGGATGCACGCCATATATAATTTCAGAAACCTGTTTTGCTTTATCTTTTTTTGACATTTAAATCCTCTAATTATTTTTTACATACAGATCGCCATTAGTTAAGCGAATAATTTTTGACCTAACACAAAAACCCCCTTAAACAAGTAAAAATTCTTATATTATCAGTTTACACACAAAATACATATAATCTATAATATATTGAAAAATTTTAGAAATTACTTATAATAATCTTATTATAAAACATAATTTTTATACCAAGATTGCGAATAAAAATGCAAATAGAAAATAAGGGTGCGCTCAAAGATTTACGTACATGGCTAGAAATAAGTAAGAACGCAATAAACAGTAATATTGCTAATTATAAAAAAATTATTGGGGATAAAATTTTAGCCCCGGTAATAAAATCTAATGCCTATGGTCATGGCATGATAGAAGTTGCAAAAATATGTGAACAAAATAAAGATATTTCTTGGGTATGTGTTGCAAATTCTAGTGATGCAATAGTTCTAAGACAAAATGGATTTACAAAAAACATTTTAGTTCTTTCTTTTATAGGCCATCATGAAGAACAGTTAATTGCTCAAAACATCTCTCTTATTGCCTACAATCTTGAAGAAATCGCTAAATTAAATATTATTGCAAAAAATATTGGTAAAAAAGCGCATATACATATAAAAATAGATACCGGTCTATCTCGTCTTGGCGTGCAACCAAACGAAGCTTTAAGCTTTGTAAAACAGGTTCAAAATTTTGATTTTATAGAAATTCAAGGCATATGGACACATTTTGCAGAACAAGCTTCTGAAAATAGAGAATATACAAATCTACAAGCAACAAGATTTAACAATGTAATAAAAGAGCTAAAAAAAGAAAATATAAAAATTCCACTCATTCACTCCAGTAGTTCTGCTGGCATTTTAACTGTAAAATTAGAATATGATAATTTTTACAGACCTGGTGTTAGTTTTTATGGATACTGGCCGTCAGAATATACAAAAAATTTTGCGCATCAAAATTATCCAAATTTTAAACTTACACCATGCATGACTTGGAAGACACAAGTTTGCTGCATAAAAAATATTCCTGCAGGAAGCTTTGTTGGATACAACAGAACTTTTCAAGCTACTAAGGACACCAAAATTGCAATTATTCCTGTTGGTTATTACGATGGTTATGACAGAAGATTTTCAAATATAGGCTCTGTAATTATAAATAATCAAATATGCAAAATAACTGGTCTAATTTGCATGAATGTAATTATGATTGATGTTACTGATGTAAAAGATATAAAAGTTGGCGATATTGCAATTTTGATAGGTAATGCACCTAAAGTTAACATTGATCATATGGCAGAATTAGTTGACATGAACTCTAGAGACATAACCTCTAAAATAAGTTTAGAAATTCCAAGAATAGTTGTAGATTAGTTTTTTATCTTTTGTCCCCCGCAGGGGGATAATCCAACAAGCCTTATCACAAACTTAAAATTACAATTCATAACTTTATCTTTTGTCCCCCGCGGGGGGATAATCCAACAAATCATATCACAAACTTAAAATTACAATTCATAAAACACTTTTATTGTTTTATAATATTAAAAAAATAAAAATTAAAATTTTTTAATATAAAGGTCAATTATGTATTTCTTGGAAGGCAATCAAGGAGTTGGAAAGTCTACATTCTTAAAACTTTTAAATAAGCATTTGCCACAAATAGAGATACAACTTGAGCCATTAGAAAATTGGCAAAAAAAAAGACATGGACAATCTTTATTAAAAAATTTTTTCGATGACATTTCACGCTGGAGCTATACAATAGATTCATTCACTCTAATGTGCAGAGTAAAAGAACATCTTATAAATCAGCAACACAAAAATTTAAATAGATTATTAGAGCGATCAATTTACTCTGGCTACTATGGGTATGCGATGGCAGGATATCAGTTAGGTGGAATGACAGAAATGGAATGGCAACTTTACAACGAATGGTTTGATTACTTAACAACTAACTGTAAAACTCCTGTTGGCTTTATTTATCTAAGATCTGAACCAGAAATTGCCTTTGCCAGAGCTAAAAAAAGAGGTCGCGCAGAAGAATCAAGCTGCACTTTGGATTTTTTTAAATTACTTGGCAAATTACATGATAACTTTTTAATAGATAAGTCTTATGTTAAACCTGAAATAAAAAATATACCGGTTTTAATTTTAGATTGCGACCAAGAATTTGAAGCTAACGAAAACGTTCTTGCAAGCCATCTTGATAAAATACAACAATTTTTATTAGATACGCAAGTTCAAGTTCAAACTAAAAATACACAAGCAAATTTAAGTAAATAATTTACAAACGAATTTTATATAACCAATAGAAAAATGCGACCATACTTACAGAAATTTTTTCCGTTCGTACTGAGTTTATCGAAGTACAAATCCAAATAAAAACTCTTACACGCCAATTTTATGTAGCCAATAGAAAAATGCGACCATACTTACAGAAATTTTTTCCGTTCGTACTGAGTTTATCGAAGTACAAATCCAAATAAAAACTCTTACACGCCAATTTTATGTAGCCAATAGAAAAATGCGGCCATGCTTACAGAAAATTTTTCCGTTCGTACTGAGTTTATCGAAGTACAAATCCAAATAAAAACTCTTACACGCCAATTTTATGTAGCCAATAGAAAAATGCGGCCATGCTTACAGAAAATTTTTCCGTTCGTACTGAGTTTATCGAAGTACAAATCCAAATAAAAACTCTTACACACCAATTTTATGTAACCCATAGAAAAGCGCACCCATACCACCAGAAATAACAAAGCATCTCCCAACGTCAACAACTTTAAATGGAAATGCTATTAATTTAAGAGGGAATTTAAGCAAATCACTAAATTGTAAATCTAAACCTACAGGCAGCAATAATTTCGCAGATTCTACAGTTTTTTTACAACCATTAACAGCATAAAAAATACTTATAGCTGCCACGCAATATTTTGCAAATTTACCAATTTGCCTTGGCGTTATCCTAAACCCTTGTCTACCACCAGGCATAATATTTTCTAAATAATCATCTACATCTTTTTCATTTGTACGGTTTTCACTGCCAACTGCAAAATTCATATTATTACTTAAAAAACAAATACCAAAAATAAAATATAATATTATTTTTCTCACTTTTATCATAAAATACACCTTCCATTATAAAAAATAAAAATAATTTATAAATTATACAAAAAACTTACAAATTACTTTGTAAATATAGCAATAGTTAAATTTACAAAACTCTTTTATAAAATTTTTTATCACAATCTTTACATGTAAATAAAGAATAAAGATTAAACTCTTTCGCGTCAAATGGTAAGCGAGATGCTTTTGTTAATAACCGGCCAAATACTTAAAAAGGGGTTAAATTTACAGTTAGCAATTTTAGGCGCTTTTAAAGTTAATTTTATTAATTATCTTACTTTATCTTATAAAACCTGTGTTTTCCAATTTTTACAGTCATGCCAGATTTTGCATTAATAGTAGCCTTTGAATCTTTTATAACTTCGCCATCAATCGTAACAGCGCCAGCTTCAATAAGCCTTCTTGCATCAGACGATGATTTTATGCCATCAAGCTGTTTTAAAAAATCTACGATCCAAACATTTTCGCCAAAACCAGCAGGCAACTCTATCTCTTGCGCCGCAGAAAAATCTTTTTTCTGAAATAACGTCTCAAAATTATCTCTACCTATATCGGCAGCCTCTTTTGACCAAAATTTTGTAATAATTTTATGTGCCATATCTTTTTTAAGTGACATTGGATTTAACGTGTCACCGGCTATACGTTCTTGCATTATGCTAATTTCTTCTGCCGGTGTATTTAATAGTAATTCAAAATAACGCCACATAAGAACGTCTGAGATAGACATTAATTTGCCAAATGCTTGGCCAGGCTCATCCGTTAAACCAATATAATTGCCTAGAGATTTAGACATCTTTTGCACGCCATCTAGACCGACCAACAGCGGCATAGTCAAAATAACCTGTGGCTCTTGCCCAAACTGCTCTTGCAAATATCTTCCAAATAATAAATTAAATGTCTGATCTGTGCCACCAAGCTCAATATCAGCTTCTAATGCAACAGAATCATAGGCTTGAAAGATTGGATATAAAAGTTCATGAAAACTTATTGGTTGATGCGCATCAATTCTTTTTGAAAAATCTTCACGCTCTGTAAGTCTCGCCAAAGTAACTCTAGAACATAATTTAACCATGCTATCACATGAAATTTTCTCTAACCACTCAGAATTAAATCTTACATTTAATGGCTTACTTGGGTCCATTATACGCTTAACTTGATCAAGATATGTTTTGGTATTAAATTCTATTTGCTCTTTGGTCAGTGGTGAACGAGTTTTGGATCTACCTGTTGGATCACCTATACGAGCAGTAAAATCGCCAATCAAAAAAATAACATCATGTCCCATATCTTGAAATAATCGAAGCTTTGACAATACAACAGCATGCCCCAAATGTAGATCTGGAGCTGTTGGATCTGCACCAAATTTTATTTTTAATTTCTTACCAGACTCTAACTTTTTTTTCAAATCAGCTTCTGGCAACAAAGAAACTGTTCCAATTTTTATACCTTCTATTATTTTATCTACATCTTTTACAGAATTTTTTAAAGCCATAACACACTTCCTGTACTTTTGCGAACAAAATCTAAGCGCTTCTTGCAAAGTATCTCACTTCACGTTCGCCCTGAGTTAAGCGAAGGGTAATGGATCAATGCTTTCAAATAAATATGTTCTTAAATCGAGTTAAAATTAATTTAACATAACTAATTATTTACACTCATAAATACTCTAGTAAAAACCCAAAGCTTTTGCGAGAATTGTTACAACATGACCTATCCCCGTTGCAACAAAAACACGTAACGGTTCAATAAAAAAGAAAATTAAAAACATTGGGATCAAAAGCAATAAAAAATTATCATTATAAACTCTTGAAGATGAAAAGCTATTAAACATCATATAAAAATACCAAAATCCACTAATTATAAAATTAAGTGCAGCTAGCAACACACTTAGATACATCGTTGCTACAATTACCATTATAAAAGAAATAGCAATTGATGATGTTGCTGGATATAGAATCTCTAATCTAGATTTTATTACCACAATACCCTTAACAAATCCAAAAATACCACTATAATCAACAGATCTTAAACAATTTAGCAACATCATAGGCAAAGACATTCTCAAAATATCTGCACCAAAATATATTACCAAAGCTATCATTGAAACAGTTGCTATAACAAAATTTGCAAAAATATCAGAAAAATTTGCTATAAATATTCTAATTTTTCTAAATTTACCATTAATATTAAAAGATGCAATTGGTATATATTTACCCCATCCAAAGCCGAATAAAACCATAAATATAAAACCAACAAAATCTATATGTGCTGCGGGATTTAGGGTTAAAAAACCCATATAAGCCGGAGTCTGGTCTCCCATTTTTGAAGCTACCCAAGCTCTAAAAAATCCTGAAACAGAAACAACTATAAAGTATGCTAAAATAGTTGTAATTAATCCAAAAATCAATTCTATCGCTTGTAAGTTTATCATACTAATCACCATTTAATTAAAATTGCCTGAAAAAAATAGACCATAAATAAAACATTTATTACAAATAATTTTATAGAAAATCTTTAATTTTGTCAATCCCTGCCATGCCTATGCAGCCCAAGACAAGCTACTATTAAGCAGATACTTCAAAAATCTCGTCTTTTAAAAATACAACTATTGATCAAGACAATATTTTTTAAATTTGCTAATATTTGCATGTAAAAGTAATTTTTACAGTAAAATTCATTTAAAAATAGACCAAGAAAGGGTAAGAAAATGAGCAAACAAAAAGAGAGAAAAGAAAATAAAAATACAAAAAATATAAATCCAGAAAAATTAAAAACGGAAGTCTGGCAAACAAATATCGCGCCAAAATGGCAATACATAATTCCACCTATAATATTGTCAATATTAGCAATTATCTTTTATGCGCCTTCAATGAGATATAGCTTTCAATTTGATGATATAGCAAATATACAAAAATTTTTTCATATAAGAGACTATGGAATAAAAAATCTATTTTTTAGCGGCACAAGATGGATAAGCTATTGGATGAATACAGTTCACTATAGCTTTAGCAATTTTAACCCGTTATCTTATAGAATCGGAAACTTAATAATACATATAACAAACGGCCTGTTAGTATTTTTTATTATTTTCACAGCTTTGCGATATTTAAAAAATAAAAATTTTTTCTCTAAAAATTATTTTGCGATATCTTTTTTTACAGCAATACTATTCTTGCTTCATCCAGTACAAACACAAACTGTGTCATATGTCATACAAGGTCAACTTGAAGGCTTAGCCGCTCTTTCTATATTTAGCATGATATTTTTATTTTTAAAATTTGCATATTCTAATTCTGCAAAATATCGTCGCATTTTTATATTTATACTTTTTATTATTGCAACACTATCTTGCGGAACAAAAGAAATAGCAATAATATCTCCCGCACTAATAATGCTCATAGACTGGTTTTTTGTAGCGCAAGGCGACTGGAAATCATTTAAAAAAAGAATTTATATCCACGCATTACTTTCTATTTTTGTTGTATCAATTTATATATATTTTTTAAAGCCAACATTTTTTACAGAAATACTTGGACTGCAAAGACTTGCAAAAAATAATATTGGTAACATAATAACAAAAAATGCCGATGACATAATAACCCCTTGGGCATTCTTTATTTCGCAATTTAAAGTTATCTTACATTATTTATTTATTTTTTTGTACCCAATGAATATAAGCGTAGAATACGACTGGATGCTATCAAAAAACTTTTTCGCTCTAGACTGCATATTACCGTTTATAACATTAATAATTATTTTTAGCATAATACTAAAAATTTTAATAAAAAATAAATCAAGCATGATCGCATTTGGCAGCTTATGGTTCTTTTTGGCAATTTCTCCAAGATCAAGCATAATCCCATCACCAGAACTTTTAGTCGACTACAAAACTTATACAGCATCTTTTGGTTGGTTATTTTTGATCTCATGCGCAATAATATTTATTTTTCAATATGCGACTGAAAAAATTAATACTCTACTAAAATCAAGATCTACTGCAAACTATAAATTAAATGCTCAAAATAACACTGAAATAAAAACACCGCAAATAATAATACCAACATTACTAGCAATATTATTTGGAACTGGAGCAGGTTTTTTAACAATGGAGCGCAACACAATATGGCGATCTGGACATGAATTTTGGGGTGATATTATAAAACATGCGCCAGGAAAAGCACGAGCATATAATAATTACGGCGTAGAACTATCGCAAAATCTTCAAGATTTTAAAGGTGCAATTTCATTTTTTAAAAAAGCAATAGAAATGGATTCGAATTATCCAGATCCTTGGAATAATTTATCCGTTGCTTATGCAAATATTAATGAAATAGATAATGCAATTAATGCAATGCAAGAAAGCATAAAAATATATCCATATTACCCAGAAAATTATAATAACTTGGCATCGTTTTATATACAAAAAAATGAACTAGAAAAAGCTGAAAACCTTCTACATAAAGCAATTGCTTTGAGAAATCATTATGGAAAAGCTTATTTTAATATGGGACGAATTTTCTTTGCAAAAAAAGACATGCAGCACGCATGGGAGAATTTTAGAAAATGCTGCACAGAATGTGATTTTGATAACGTTCCTCACGGATTTGCCGTTTATGGAAAAGTAAGCTTAATATTAGAAAAATATGACGATGCAATATTTGCATGCAAAAAGGCATTAGCTATAGACCCTAATTATCCAGAAGCAGCATTTAACCTAGCTAAAGCATATTTTGCTACAAAAAAATACACCGATTCTCTAGAAATATACCAAATCTTAACAAACAAAAACCAACAAGATTTCAAATCTTGGTTTAATATGGGTGAAATATATTCTGAACTAGAAAATCATGAAAAAGCCATTGCTTGTTATCAAAAAGCTGCTCCATTAAGAGCACATTTTCCTAACTTAAGCATAAAACTTGCAAATTGCTTAGAAAAACTAGGTCGCGACCAAGAGGCGCAACAAACATTAGAACTTTGCATTTATGAGTTCAGAAATATTAATAATCTAGAAATGCAGAAAATGGCCGAAAATGCTCTACAAAAAATTTTAAAAAAACATATAGTTACGTAAAATTTTCGTACCAAAATTATAGTTACCCCTTCGGGGGTAGCTTTTTCAGTTAAATTAATAATATATTTATAATTTTTTATTTAATCATAAGATTTTATAAATATATTTTTTTGCCCTATATCCTGCTCTGAAAATTTTTTCTCAATAAATTTAACTATACTGATCGTATATTTAACTGCCTGCAAGGCTTCATCGTATTTTAAAACATTATAATCAGCTGGATATCTAAATTTTGTTGCAAATGGATTTATATATTTAGCCGCTTCTTGTTTTTCATCAAATTTTTTATCAAATAAAGCGCATAACTCAAGCAACTTGACTAAATCATGTGTTTTTAATAATTCTTGTTTTTTAAATGCAAGATAACCTTTTAATGATTTTTCAGAAGCTTGTTGACAATGATAAACTACCGTTCCAAAAAGTTCATGTTTCAACAATATTTTCGCCGACTTCAAATCTTCTTTAGCTATTTGAAGCCACTTTTCATGCTCTTGCATAAATAAGCTTGCCCTCTTTTTTTATTTTATAGCCTAAAGTTGTTATATTATTTGAAACTTTTTCAAATTCTTCTTTTGTATAAACAATAAGATCTTTTGAAATACAAAGTCCATAAAGCGCTCCATGACCAACTCTTGTCCTGGCATAAGATTTTTCGTTTGACTCATCAATAACAATTAGCAAATCAAGGTCGCTGTCCTCATTAGGGGTTCCCCACGCATATGATCCAAAAACATATATTTCTATTGGATTGTATGTTTTCACAAGACGATTCTTTACTTCCTCTATTGTTTTTTTATCTATCATTTTTTATAGCATCCTATTTTCTTTATTTTTTATTAACAAGAATAGTTTTACAAGTTTAAAAAGTTTAGTCAAGCCAACATAAATAACACAAGAAACATCTGTTTTCAAATAAAAAACCCTGTTTTTTGACCAAAATTCCTTTTATTAGTAGAATAATTACATGCTCATTCTGAGATAATATCTAATTTGTTGTAAAAATATGTCCTGGTCAGGTAGTAAATAAAAGTTAGGCGTTTTATGGATAATATGATGGATAAAAGATACGAAAATAAAATTGCAGAAAAAAACATGCAAGAGATGTGGGAAAAAGAAAAAACATACTCTACTGCAAATAACCCTGGAAAAATATACAGTATCGACACTCCACCACCAACCGTTTCTGGATCACTCCACATAGGACACGTTTTTTCTTATACACAAACAGATATTATCGCTAGACACAAGCGAATGAGTGGTTATTCCGTTTTTTATCCATTTGGCTTTGACGATAACGGCCTAGCAACAGAAAAATTTGTAGAAAAAAAATTAAAAATAACTGCAGGAAAAACCGATAGAAAAGAATTTTCTCAAAAATGCCTCGAAGTCGCTCATGAAGCTGAAAAAGACTTCAAAAATTTGTGGCAACAAATGGGTCTATCGATAGATTGGGATTTGTGTTACTCAACAATCTCAGATAACGTGAAGAAAATATCCCAAGAAAGCTTTATAAATTTGTATAATAAAGGCTTTATTTATCGTAAAAATGAACCTTCTTTGTTCTGTACTTCATGTAGAACCTCAGTTTCTCAAGCTGATCTAGAAGATGAAGAAAAAGACTCATTTTTTAATGATATTATTTTTAAAACAGAAGATAACCAAGATTTACTTATAGCAACAACTAGACCAGAGCTTTTACCTTCCTGCGTAGCAGTTTTATATAATCCAAAAGATATACGATATAAAAAATTAAAAAATAAAAAGGCAATCGTACCTGTTTTTGGCCAATCTGTAACAATAATGGAAGATGAAAACGTACAAATAGACAAAGGCACTGGACTTGTTATGGTTTGTACATTTGGCGATAAAACAGATACTGTTTGGTTTAAAAAATTTGATCTACCATATGTACAGTCTATTGACCTTGGTGGAAAATTCTTGCCACATATACCATTATTAGCTGGGTTAAAAGTTCCGGAAGCAAGAATAACTATTTTAGAAGAATTAGATAAATTGGGACTCTTGATAAACAAAAAGCCAATAAAGCACCCAGTAAACGTACACGAAAGATGTAAAAAAGAAATAGAAATTATCGCACTTGAGCAATGGTTTATAAAAATATTAGATCATAAAAATAAATTCTTAGAATTAGCCGAAAAAATAGATTGGCACCCATTATTTATGAAATCTAGATACATAGACTGGGTACAAAATATCAGTTGGGATTGGTGCATTTCAAGACAAAGATTTTCTGGAATTCCATTTCCAGTTTGGCACTGTAAAGATTGCGGACAAATACTTTTAGCCCAAACAAAAGACTTGCCTATAGATCCTCAAGAAAAAGAATATCCTGGAAGAATCTGTGATAAATGTAAAAGCACAAATATAAAGCCAGATACAGATATTATGGATACTTGGAATACATCTTCTATTACTCCGTACATCGCTTACTCTTATTTTAATCAAGATGATAATGCAATATTTGATAAAAATAAAGTATCAGAATTTATACCAATGGGAATGCGTCCACAAGCTCATGATATAATAAGAACATGGGCTTTTTATACAATTGTAAAATCATGGATGCATAACAAAACAATACCGTGGCAAAGCATAGTGATTTCTGGGCACGTATTATCTACAGAAAAAGAAAAAATATCAAAATCTGTCGGCAATACTCCAACCGAACCATTTGCATTATTACAGCTATTTTCTGCCGATGCAATTAGATATTGGACCGCTTCTGGCGGCCTAGGAAAAGACATCTCATTTTCAGAAAGTCAGATAAAAATTGGGCAGAAACTAGTTACAAAAATATGGAACGCATTTATATTTATACAAGCTCATATATCAGATATAGAAAAACTTGATAAAAATGACAAAATTGGATTAGTAAATGAATGGATATTTGATAAAGCTTCTACATGCTTTGAAAATTATAATCAATATCTTAATCAATATGAATTTGGCCTTGCATTACAGCAAATTGATAAATTTTTCTGGTCAGATTTTTGTGACAATTATTTAGAACTTGTAAAAGATCAACTTTTTAATCCTGATAATTATGATAAAAAACAAGTAAATTATACAAAAAACACTTTATATTATATTGGTTTAAGAATTTTACAAATGTATGCAACCTACATACCTCACGTTACAGAAAGCATTTATCAAACATTATACAAAAAACATGAAGAAATTAACTCGCTACATCAAACAAAATTCGAAAATATACAAATAAATAAATATTTTCCAGAAAGCTCAAAGACTATGGAATATATTTTAGATATTGTAGAGCAAATAAGAAAATTAAAATCGAATAACCAATTATCTTTAAAAACAGAAATTGATAATCTTGAAATTTACTCTTTAAACAATGAAGTATTAAAAACAATTAGAAATAACGAGCAACTTATAATGGGAGTAACCAAATCTCATGAAATTGAACTTAAAAATGAACTTCTAGAAAATTCTAGTTTAGATAAAATTGGCGACAGGATAAAAGCAGCTATAAAAATAAATAGTTAATAATTAATAATTTATAAATATTTACGAATTATATGCATAAAATATTAAAAAGTTAGTAAAAAAATAGGGAAATAATAAATGAATAAAATAAAAAATATTATTTTATTCACAGTATTGGGTGTTTTTATAATTCATAACAATATAATTATTTGTATGAATTTAGAAAAAGAGGCCCCTATGAATAATAGACATGCTGAAATAAATTTAGCTTCAAATAACAACCCAGCCTCTCCAGCAGGCACAAACTGGAGTGACACAATAATAAAGTTACTTATAAAGACAACTATTGCTGCATTAGTAACTGTTGTAATTAATCCTGATATAATAAAATATTTATTCTCCAAAATTAATAATAAATATGCCTATGAAATAAAAATACAACAGCTTAAAATAGTTAACGAAAGCCTAAAAATACAACTTGAGCAGTTAAGATTACACTGCAGAGATAAAAAAATAATTAAAGCAATGGAAGAAACTTATCTAAAATCTTGCATACAAATTATTGAATTACAAAAAAAATACTTAGAGAGATATGCAAATTAGCGACTTAATGGTATATTATAAAACAGTTTTAAATTAATAATATTTTTAAATATAAGGAACTTTTCATGAAAAAAATAAATTTATTCACAACATGTGTTTTTGCGCTTTTTGTTTTGAATGCTAACGCAATGGAAAAAACAGATACAGGATCCAATAAACCAGAAAATTATAATCCTATAGCTGCAGCATTAAATGGTTTAAAAGATTCTTTTAACGCTGCCTTTAACCGTCCAGCTCAAGCAGCTAAGCCGTGGTACTCAAAAGCTGGTGATATTGTAAAAACTAGCGCAACCGACAGTGTAAAAGATTGCGTAAAAGACACAGTAAAAGAAACATATAAAACAGCAATACTTAACCCATTTATAATAAACCCTATAAAAAACTTATTTGTAACAAAATCTGAGAAAATAAAAAAAGATACAGCTGAGATAGTAACACTATCAGAACAAATAAAAAAACTAAAAGATTCTGGCGCAAACAGAAAATATATCGCATTTTTACAAGCACAACTTAAAAAGAAGATCCAAGATTCTTCAAATAACGCTCCTAAAAAGTAAATTTTGTAAATAAGCCCCGGTATAAGCCGGGGTTTATAATTTAAAACAAATATTAAATAAAATTATGATTATAATAAAAAATACCCAAAGAAAAATAAAAATAAATACAAAAAAAATAGAGCACCACGTAAAACAAATTTTAAAAATATTAAAATATGAAAATTATGACGTAGGAATCTGGCTTACAACAAATAAAACAATAAGAGAATATAATAAAAATTTTAGAAAAAAAGACAAACCTACAGACATATTGTCTTTTCCATTTTATACAGAATTAAAGCCTGGCGAACGCATAAAGCCATTGCCAAAAACAGCCACAAAAGAACAAATTCAAGATTCTCAAAATTTAGGTGATATAATAATTTCGCCAGAATTTGCGCAAAAAGACTTATTCACAACCGCTAGCAATACTAAAGATCAATCGGCCTCGAAGAAGAATGCTATTAATAATGGCGCAAATTTTGACCAACATTTAAAGATTTTACTTGTTCATGGTTTATGTCATCTCATTGGCTATGATCACATCAAAGAACAAGATTATAAGATTATGCATAAAAAAGAGATGGCTATTCTTGAAAAAATAAAAGATTAAAATTTTATAATTAAAAAAATATAAATTATACCATTTGCCTGTAAAAAATATAACGCTGTGCTGTTAAGTAAAGTTAGTTAAAACCCCCGTTCGTCCCGAGTTAAGCGAGGGATCCAGCGATTTATATTATTGTTACAGTTTATATAAGCAATTGGTATTAATATAAAAAATTTTTATATTAATTATTTAATTACTTGCTCGTCAGGATATAAATTACTTCTTATTTCACTCTCTATATTGCTCTTAGGATCAGATAGCTTAGTATGAAACCATCCACAAAGCTTATTATATAAACAGATCCAACTTAAAGTTTTTTTAACTTTCTGATTAAAGCCTTTATCAACAGTACTTAGAAAGAATTCTTTATTTTTAATTGCAAAATAAGTTATAAAACATAATATATCAAAACAATCTTGAGTATTTTCTTTTTCAAAGTCTTCAAATTTTATAATTTTAGAATCTAAATATTCAACAAATAATTCTTTTTTTCTATTTTTTGAACTATCTTTTTCCACCTCACTTATATTTTCCAATTCACTTATATTAATTTTTTTATAAAACCATCTAAAGCCTTTTCTTTCTATATCTTCGACCTTAAAATTGTCGGGTGAATTTTTAAGATTATTGCTAAAAGCATATTTTGCTTCATCTTTTATAATATCACTATCTCTTATCACAGCATCAAACTCAAAAAGAGCTGATGCTATGCCCTCCGTTGCCTTTGAAACAATCCCGCCAACAAAAGGTATATCACTTAATTTATCAGAAATTCCACTTACACTATATTTTGCCTTATACAAAGCATATCTTATAGCATTAGACATGGTCATATCAATTATATGATTTTTTTCTTCTTCTGAAACATCTTCTGACTTAACACATTCTACAAAAGACCTAAAGTGCGCTGCTCCCAAAGTATTATTATTTTCAAAATTCAATTTTTCTTTCATACCAAAAGCACTTATAAAAAAACACATTAAAACAAAAACAGAAAATAATATATTCTTTAATTTCATAATTTCACCAAATTTAAATTATTTAAAAAATAAAACACTTAAAATATCAATATTAAATTTAAAAAATAATACAAGCTTAATATAAAAATTTTTACAACAAAAAATCAATAGTCTTATATAAAAATTTTATTTTTTAGAATAAATAATAATTTAAAAAAATAAGCCTTATAATAAATAATTATACACAAAAAAGCACATATTGTAAACTATAAAACTACTTCTTAACATCCAAATAAATAACCGGGATTTCTCTTTTTATATCCAAAGCTTCAGGATTTGTAAATGCTAGTATTAAAATACTTATAACATTTGGCACCGCGACAAAAGTTATTAAAAAATCTACCAATTGCCATATTAACGGCACGCTCACCATTGAGCCAAAAAATATAACTATCAAAGCAAATATCTTATAATAAATTAGCCATCTGTTGCTAACAAGTGCAACAAAACTCTGCATTCCATTAAAACTATTTCCAATAACCGTTGTTAAGACAAAAAGAGTCACGCTTATAATTAAAACAGAACCGCCTAAAAATGGCGTATATGACTTAAATGCAGTATAAACAAGAGTTGGATCTAGCTCTGAAGCCGTAATCCATAATCCTGTCACAATAACCACCAATCCTGATACAAAAGATAAAAATGCATCTGCACATATCGAATACATAGCCAGTAAACCTTGGTCAGTAGGACGTTTTGCATCAGAAAGAGAGTGCGGTATCGAAGATGTTCCAAGCCCAGCCTCTGTAATAAATATGCTCTTAAAAATACCTATTCTCATAGAATTTGATATTGCTGATCCCAAAAATGCGCCAACAGGAGCAGCTGGAGTAAATATATTTGATAAAATAAGATTTAACGCTGTTTTTAGTGCCAAAAAATCTCCAAAGATAATCCATAAAGAAAAAAACATATATAATACAAACATTACTGGAACAAGTTTGCTTACAACTAAGCCAACACGTCTTGCTCCTCCATGCAAAACAACAGCCACCACAACAGCCAAAGATAATCCAACCCACCATTTAGGGACACTCTCTTTTGCTAAAATATTTGCCAAAGTATTTGATTGCATTCCTGACCAGATTGCAAAAAGCAAAATCATAACTCCACCATACCAATTAGCAATCCATCTATTAACTAATTTCAAATATTGGACTGGACCACCTACAATATCTCCATTAGCATCTTTTTCTCTTGTTACTATTGCAAAAGTTGCCTCTACAAATCTTGTTACGCCGCCAAAAAAAGCATACATAACTAACCAAAACAATGCTCCTGGTCCGCCTACAATAATAGCCATTGACGGTCCAACAATATTTCCCATCCCCAAAGATGTACCCATTGCTGTAAACATTGCATGAAAAGCACTTATTGTATTTTCACTTTTTGTTGACGATCTTTTTTCAAACCCTTTAAAAGCAAAAGAAAATAATCTAGGAATTCCTCTAAACTGAATAAATCTAGTTTTTAATGTGAGAATTATACCTACCAATAAAAATATAACGGTTGCCGGCAAACCAAGAAACACATTGGCATTTGAAAAAAATTCTACTAGATTCATCAAAAACCCCTTAAAAAAGCAAAAAGTATATAAAGTCTAATATCATAAACTATTATATACTTTTTACAAAAAATCTAAATCTCAACTTAACTTTAATTTATTTAAAAATAAGCTTTATAAGCCTTTTTAAATGGGCACGTAATTTTATTCCATAAAGATATTGCCCAATTATCTCCTGTTTCTATTTTTTTATTTATATTTTTATCTAAAGAATTATTCTCTGCTATAGGCTTAGAATAAATTGGCTCTAGACCCAAAGCAATCTTAAATGTTCTTATCCCATTTTCTGCTTCAATTGGATCAAAATTTTTCTTTTTCTCATCCATAAAAGAATATCTTATTCCTATGTATTCTACATTACCATCATCAAACTTTTTTTCTACAGACTTCACATGCTTTACTTTGTCATCTACAAAAATTAATTTTTTTGGGGTATAATTTATTTTTTTAAAAAATTCCTTTAACATGCTACCTTTATCATTTTTTCCTGAAAATATTACGCCTTTATAAAACATGCCTTTGTGTGAAATATTAAGAACTAAATCATTTTTAAATAAAGCATTTTTAGAAAAATCTATACCTATATCTTTTAGTAATTTTATTGTTCTTTTTACTATTGGCAAAGACCTATTTGTAAGAGCCATAGTACGAATGCCCATTTTTTGCAACTTATTTACAACTTTTGGAGAATCATTTATTGGAAATAACTTTGCAACTCTAGATATTATAAAAAATGTATACAAGACCAAATCACATGCTTGTTCAGGCTGCAAACCCATTTTCTCAAGCTTCTCTTGCTTATGTTCAACCCAATATTCAACTCCATGCTCAACTTCTACCAAAGTGCTATCTATATCTAATACGACTATAGAATTCTTATCTGCATACTTAAAAACATCATCTAAACTACTAGTTTCTATAACAACTGCCTGTAAATTTAGATTTAGCAAGAATATCGAAAACAGTATAGAATAATAAAATCTTTTTATCATAAAATCTCCTTTTGCTAGTTATTATAAATAAAATAATTTTACTATTAAAGAAAATAAAAATACTACAATTTTTATATTTTTATAAAAATATAATTGATAAATTTAAAGAAAACTCTTTAAATTTATCAATTAAAAATTGTAGATTATATTTAATAATAGTAAATATAAATATTGCTAAATAAAAATAATGGGGATTTAAAATGGAGTCAAAAAATTTAATTTTAATATTTTTAATAGTTAATTCACTTAATAAAATAGAATTTATATCATGCATGAATCAAGAAACAATAAATATAGAAGAATCTTACTCAAATACAATTGAAGATATAAACGAAACAAAAACACAAATATTATCAAAAAACATTATTGATCTAAAAAAATTATTTACATTAAATGATTACGGTATTGAAATTTACAAGAAAAATTTTATGTATAAAATTTTACACATAAAAATTATAGATAAATTTTTACTTATAAAGTTTTTAAATTTAAAAAAATGTCTGATCGACCTAAAAAATAACAAAACTATATTAAAAAATAAAAAAAATTTAAAATTAAGCCCTGATGGAACACTATTATTTATAGCATTAAAGCACCTTCAACCTAAACTAATCAACCTAGAATCCTATAAAACAATCATAAATTTTAATAATCTAAAGATAAATTCCATAATATTTAGCAATGATAATAAATATTTACTTGCAATATATGGACAATCATATCATCAATCAGCTTATTTAATAGATATACAAAATAAAAAAAAAATAATGTATTTTAGAGATGTAATAGATGCTGAATTTACAAAAAACAGTGATTTTTTATCGATCAAACACTCTTTTTATTCGAAAATTATTAATCTTAAAACATTTAAATTATTCGGCTGCTTTTGTGGTGAAGCAAAACTTAGTAATACTGGAAAATTTTTATATGGAAAAGTACGATCAACAATATTTAGCTTATTAAATATGGCAGATCCGATATTCATGAATAAAATGGACAAAAGTAGGCCTCATATCCCAAAACTTGTTAATTTGAAAAACATGAAAATACTTCAAAAATTTAACAATTGGGGTCATCCAACTTTTAGTGACAATGACTGTTTTTTTTATATTGTTGAAAATAATTATTCAAATAATAAGCATACTAGTACAACAAAATTAATAAATTTAGAAACAAATAAAATAATAAAACAATTTGATGAATCAAGTATCATAAAATTTGACACACAAAATCAATTTTCAATCGTATGCACTAAAAATGACTACAAAAATAATAAAAATTTAAGTGAATTAATCTATACTAAAACTGCTGATGTTATTATGGATTTCAAAGATTTATCACCATGGCTTTCAAAATTTAGCAATAATAATAAATTCTTAAAATTACATTTCGAAAATAACTCAAAAGAAATTATTAATATAAAAGAAAAAGCTACAGTACTAAAGTTTAATGAAAATGAAAACTGCGACTTAACAGATAATTATATGTGGCTACAAGACGAAAACAATACCCTAAGAATCATCAAATTATCTAGCGAGATCAAACTTTTTAAAAAAAACTTGCTTGATAAATATAAACAAGCAAATAAATCACATAATACAACAAAAAAAAGTTTTTTTAGCGATATTAATATTAAAGCTTATGCGAAATAAAAACTAGGCATACTTTTACTTGTTTTCAATTGTTAAGAAAATTTCAAAACAAGTAAAATTTAAGTAGCACAAATCTGCAGTTGAAAATTCCAAAGAGCTGCTATGTTT
>Ga0209417_1002560_pt1 | contig 27352 bp, 36 predicted proteins | sample RifGroF2_FD_184002 | JGI IMG/M metagenome (GOLD analysis project Ga0209417, IMG submission 184002) | Groundwater microbial communities from Rifle, Colorado, USA - Groundwater F2 (SPAdes) (version 2) | ecosystem: Environmental > Aquatic > Deep subsurface > Groundwater | place: Rifle, Colorado... | reverse complement strand
CCGGAGCACGTGTCTGGTATTACCGAATTTGAATTCGCCGCTCACTTCAAAGCAGCGTGGATTCTTACACCCCTGTATGTACACTCGCTCCAGGCCGGGAACACGCCGGCCGCCAGTAACATACTTCACCCTGTCTCTGTTCATGCCATGCCTCCAATCTTTCTTACTTCTCGCCGTTCAGCACTTCCGAAACATACGCCGGCGACGCCGAAGCGATCACCGCAATCACCGAAGACGCCAGGCCAGGCCACTGCTCCCGCGCCGCTAGAATTCGCTGGCGCTTATCCTCAGCGAACAACCGGGCCGCAAATTCCGCCGCGCCGTTCAGTCGCTCTTCGGCTGCCATCGCTCGCAGTTTGGACTCGTTCGCCTCTGCTTGAGCCGACCGAACTACCTGTTCGGCCAGTTGCAGCTTCGACCGAAGCTCAGCGATAACCTTCCGAAGTTCGGCGATCATCGGGTCTTCTTCGCCTTCGCTCTCGACTACGTTCGACAGCACCCTGGCGAACAACAGCGAGGTTAGTGGCAAGACTGCACCGAACGTCACCGCATACACACCGAACGGTATCTGCCAGGCAGTGAAGATTTTTACACTCTGTCCGTACTCCACCGCATGTGCCAGGTTCGCGAGTACGCTCACACCTAAGGCAATCACCAGTCCCGCCGCATACGCATTCAGGTACCGGTAGGCGAACTTCGCTTTCCCCTGCAGTTTCTTCGGCGTCCTTTCGATGTGGCCGGCCAACTTGTGCGTCAGCACCGCAATCGCCGCTTCAAATGAAAACGCCCCCATCCAGGCCACCACGGTCCCGAACAAACCGGCCGGCTCAAATTGCTCGAAGGCCCACGCCGTATGCGGCAGCAGAACCGCCAGCAGCCCTACGTATACCGCCCATAAAATATGGTTCGTGTTGATCGTGAATTTACCCTTTGTCATTTCTTTTCATACTCCCCAACGCCGTACATCTTTTTCAATGCAATCCAACCGGTGCATTCACCCAGCAGAATGTCATGCGACATGATGTACTTGCGCACCCCATTTAGTTCTTTGACGGTTCTCTCGAATAATTCATCCCGCCCTACAATAACCTTATACTGCGTATCGGAACGTTTCTGCCATTTCTCAACCTCAGCCTGCAGTAGGCTATTTTTTTGAAGTGCTTGCACAAGAGCAGCGTCTCTCTCTTCGAACTGAATGCGCAAGGCATATACTTCTTCCAACAGACGATCTAGTTTCTCGTCAAGCTGAATATCAACTTCACCGGGGCCGGCAATAACGTGAAACCGATTGATGATAGATTGGATTTCTTGCAGTTCTTCGGATGTAATCATTTCGCCACCTCGTCATAGCGCTCAAATACTTCCTGCCAGTTGGTTCCAGATAGATATTCATCATAGAGGCCGTTTCTCTCGGCAAATTCAATTTGATCCAGACCGTCAATCCTGTCCATCTCTGCAAAGTTGAGCTTTGCAATGGCAACCAGTTTACGCAGCCGCCTCACTTCCTCAATCAGTCGCTCCATCGTGTGGCGTGCCTCGAAGGATATAGCGCCAATACCTTCAGCTTCATCCAGACCGTCTTCGATAACCTTCAATTCTTCCGGGGTCATGGCTTGTCGCCTTTCATGGCCTCGCGCACAATATCATCAATGGCTTCGAAATCGCGAAAATAGTGCGGGCGCTGCACCATAGTATGGATAGCCTCTAATACAGCGCGAAGCCGCGAGATCTGCGCCTGTAATCTGTCACTCTGCGCCCGATCGCTTTTAAGAAGCTCAACATATTTATTCAGCCGCTTCACTTCAGCGAGCATATCCGGGACAGCCGTGCTTGAGCGGGCGATAAAGGCGGCGTTTCTCCGATGTTCTTTCGAAGATCTATCGCTATCGTCAAAGCCGGGCCAACCGACGATTGGGGCTCTTACGCCCGCTATTTGCACCTCAACCAGGCCCTTTATGCCAGTGAATAATCTCCACTTGCCTGGCGTTCTGGCTGCATTAATCGCTGTGATTTCTTGCAATTCTTCTTCTGTCATCATTTCGCCACCTCATCCTTACATTTCTGACACTCCATCGGCTTCTTCGCCGCCGGATTCCACACATGCACCGTCCGCTGATTGCACCGGCTGCACCAGCGCTCAAGTTCCTGCCCGACCGTCAAATAAGTGTTCATCTTTGTGTCCTTTGCGTCCTTTGTGGTTCAATTGAGCCCTATTGAGCCCCAAATAGTTCTTTTGAGGCATATTGAGCGCTTTGATTGCTTTGAGAAACCGCCGCCCACCCCGCCTTCGTCAGCGTTCTGGGCCCCTTCTCAATAGACTTTTCCAGCAGCCCAACCCCCGCCAGGCCGGCCAGCGTCTGGCGAGCATCCCACTCACTCAACCCCAGCCGCTGCGCATCCGCCATCGTCACCTTTCCGCCGCGCTGCGCCGCGCATTCCAGTACCGCCAGCTCCCGTTCCTTCAGACCATTCCCCTGAGCAGTAGCCCCCGCCGGCACCTCAACCAAAAACGCCTGCGCCTGGATCGTTCGCGCAGCATGACTGATCAACAGCCGCCCTGGGCGCTTTGGCAGATCCTGCGCTCCCGACCGGCCCAGGATCACCTGAGAGTCGTAACTGCTGGGCACCGCAAAGCTGATCCGGGTGCTCAAATTCGCCTTGATAATCGTCTGCACTGCGCCGGCGTCCGGCCGCTGCGTTGCGATCACCGGATGCACCCCGTATGCCCCACAGCGAGCGACCAGATCATGCAGCAGCCCCTGGCAGCCCTCAGGAATGAACGCCGCCTCATCAATCACCGGCACCAAAACATCCAGCTTCTGTGCCGCCTGGGCATTGTATTCCGGCAAACTGGTCACACCAGACTGTTTGAACAGCTCCCGCCGTCGCTCAGCCTCGGCCATTACAATCAGCAGCAGCGCTTCCAGATCATTGTCAACCAAAACGCCCATCCGGCCCTGGTAGCGGCCAAATTCCTGACCGTCCTTGCCGTCCCACAGGAATAAGCGCGCCCGGCCGCCGTGCTCCAGCGCCTGGATCCAGGCGTGAACGAAGCGACTCTTACCCATCCGCCGGGCGCCGCCGATCAATACAGAATCCATTACCGTCAGATCCAACCACAGCGGCCCGCGCTTGGTCATCCCAATCGGCACCGCCACCGGGCTGGGCTGTGAACTCAGATCCAGCACCACCGCCGTCAGCTCCGCCTGAAGCTGCTGTTCGTAATCCACCTGGAAGAACACGCCCCGCGTATTGGTTTTGATCACCCGTCGCCCCTGCAGCGCCGTGCTCAGGTGGTGCGTAAAGCGCGCATTCAACAGCGTATCAATGCTTTTCACCGCCAGCGGATCAATCGCTAAAATCACACGGTCTTCCCTGGGCCAGACCCAGAACACCGTTTCTGGCAGATCCTCCACCAGGTGCGGACGGATCAACCGTTCAAATGCCAGCGCCGCCGCCTTAACCACCGCCTCGTGTAACCGATTACTGTTCTGCATTTGCTTCACTCCAATCGGCGTCAATCGCCTCGACTGCCGCCTGATCCCCAATCTCAGCCGGCAAACTATTTACAATTCGAAAGAGCGGCCTGGGCCCGCTCCTCGATAACGGCCGCTGATCCCCCAGCATCATCTCCCGCATCTGCGGCAGAGTCGGCGCTGTACCAGCCGCCGCCAGCGCTCGCAGCGCCTCAACCAACTGCGCCTGGCCTGCCACAACACTCTGAGCCCCCTCGCTCACCTCCTGAGTCACCGCACCCTGCGCCGTGTTCTCCAACTGTGGCCACAGCGACCGGTTAGGTATCAGCACCGTCAGGCTCCCCCCGCGCTCATCTATGATCGTTCCATCCGGCTGCTGCTTCCGCCGATTGCTCTCCGCCAGACCAAACCGCCAGCCCAGCCAGATCAGCAGCACCAGCACCAGGCTGCCGGCCACATATGGCGCCCCCGCCAACAGCAGGTTCGTCCGTTCGGCGCGGACGATACCCAAACTGCGCAGCTTATCAGCGTCCATCCGGGACCGCTCCAGAGCCGCCTGCTCTGCTGTCACCACCGTCTGCGTCTGCACCCAGGCCCGCTGCGTGCCGGTCGCCTGCGCCTGGGCCGTCGCCGTTTTATCGGCGATCAGGAACGCCATTCCAATGGCCGTCGCCGTGCCCTGCGCTTCCTGCGCTGCCTGAGTCTGCACCCAGGCCCGCTGGGTTTCAATCACATGCGCCTGGGCCGTCGCCTGGCTCTGTGCCTCGGCCGTCGCCGTCTCTGCCTGGTTGTATTCGGCTGTGATCTGCGCCGCGGCCGCGGTGGCCTGGGCCACTGCTGTTTGTTGTACCCCAGCGGTCGCAGTGGCCTCGATGGCCTGGTCGGTGCGCCGCATGTCCACGCGGGCGGCTTCCAGCCGCTGAGCTTCAGCGGTGGTGGTGCGCATGATACGTTCGGCTTCAATCGTGGCAGTAGCGCCGATCACCTGAGCGGTTGCCGTGGAACGCTGAGAGTCCGCCTGCGCCGCGTAATAGTCGGCGGACATACACGATGTCAACAGGAAGGCAAGAACAAAAAAGATAATTGTATTCTTCATAACTGCTGTACCTCTATCATTCATCCTGGGTGCCTTTACCTAACAACAATGTCCCAGATCGAAATTCCTGGAAGAGCGTCCTTCCGGAATCCATCACCGCATAAGGTAAAAAAATCTCTGCCAACTCAGCCTGATTGGCTTCTATAAGCGCCATCTGCGCCGCACACCATTCCTTGATAATCCGCCAGGCTACCCGCTGCGCCTGTGCTGCGGTTTTGAATTTATTTGGTACAGCAGGATCGAGCTGCAACACAGTCTGCACGCCTTTGAAATTAGACGGCAGTCTATAGTTGACCCACCGTCCCAAAATCTGTACAACAAACGTCACTGCTGATGGCTGGCCAAGCTCATCATAATCAACGCTGATCGTCTTCGCTCCTGCCCGCGCTAAGATCTGTTGTATTTCCATCACCGTCTTTTCAGACATAACCTGGGTTGTGTAATTTAGAATAGGCATTTCACTACTCTTCAGCCTCGCCGTTATCAAACTTAACCGCCCGGGCGTCTCGCTCTTCAACTGACATGCAGTTCATCAACAGCAGCGACAACATCAGCAGCACTAACATCTTGATTTTCATCTTCACATTCCTTGTCGTACCGGCATCCGCCGGCAATAACGGCATAAACCATCAGAGCACCTATCACCCAAAAACACACACATATAATCGCAATCAACCATCCAGGCATAGGGGGCATAAGTCCGGTAATCATCGTGCCCACCTATCCTCACTGGCTGCTGGCAACTGCCGGCTGGCTGCTGCATTTTCCCGCTGGATCTGCTGCATCATCTGCAGCGCCATCAACCTGGTCATCACATCCAGCGGATCCCCGGCCGGCTTAGGCAGTGCTTCCGGCTGAGCCAACAGAACCGGCTGAGCTTGTCTTTTCAGGCTACCGGCTACAGGATACTGGCTACCCTTCGCCTTCCTCCACATCCACGTCCCCACCACCCCCACCGCAGCCAACACCACCAGCCACGCCACCAGGCTGATCACCTGCTCCAGCAGCGTCACACCCACCGCCATCTGCGCCGCCTGGGCCGCCGCTTCCGCCGCCCGCGCCGCCTCAAATGCCGCCGCCGAACTGGCGATATACCCCAGCGCCATCACCCCCATCACCAACACCAGCAAAATTACAACCAAAATCATCGCAGCCTCCTCACCAACTCATCATCCATGTTGCCGGCATCCCGATCCACGAGCAGTAACCGATCAGGCGCCCGATCCCGCTCTGCGGGTTGAACACGCTCACACAGGCCACCGGCCCAAAATCCACCACCAGGCCGGCCTCGTCCAACACCAGCCAGGCCAGCGCTGCCAGCAGCGCCGCTGACAAAACCGCCATAAAAACCCGTTTTGTTAGTTTCATAACAACCTCTCTTGCCCTACCTGCCTACTGTCTGACGATTGCAGACTGATCACTCCGGCGCAGTACACGCAGCGCAGGCACCAGCTCTCTGCGCGCCCATGGATTGGTTCCATGAACTCATGCCGGCAGGTCCGGGCGCGCTCAGCCCGGATGCTGCGCATCTGGAAGATCCGGTGCAGCTCGAATTGATCCAGGCGATGGTAATTCACCAGGTTATTCGCCTGTTGATCCTCGCTCACCTGCGCCCGCCAGACGTGGATACTCATAGCCGCCGCCCTGCGACATTCCGCGTGACTCTCGGCCTGGCTGCCGGCCCCGGCTGCGCATTCGCCACCACCTTGTCCACCCGCGCCTGCATTTCCGGATCCAATCCGCTGTCGTGCACATTGCAGGCGCTGCACAGCCCCTTTTTATTGACCTTCTTCTCCAGCCCGCAGTGCCGGCAAGTTTTGCCGCTTTTTACAAATGGGTTGTACTTCTGCGACAGGTCCGCCTCGTATTCCGGGATCACCAACTCAGGGTCTACAATCCGGTGCAGCAAGGCGCCATTTTTACCGCGCACATACTCCAACACATCATCCGCCAGGAGCTGGTTCACCGCTTCAACCAGCTCCTCCTGGCGCTTGGTCAGACTCCGCAGCGACCACAGCGACAGCGGCCCGCGCCGCTTCAGGATATTCAAGACTCTAATCTCCATCTCGTTCATCACTCCCCCTCCAGCGCCTCGATTTCGGTATCGAAGAACTCATCTACAGTTTCCGGGATCATCTCTTGGGCGTGCATCTGGGCCGCCTTCACCAGCGCCGAAAATGAGCCGGATGCATCAAACGCCGACTCGTTCAAGCTCTCAAGCGATCCGCCCACCCGCTCAACTCGTACCGTTACCGTAATCCGCAGTGCCAACTGCGTTTCATCCTGAACCGCCCTATCGAGCGGCTTGGGTTCCTGCAGCTTCCGTACCGCCCGCTCATAACTCCCCGCCAGATCCGGATCGCTCGCCATTGCAAGCGCCTGCTCTAATCCATCAGCCTCGTGCGAAGACCACACTGGCCCATCGTACCAATCAGCCCAGCTCGCCTGGTACTCCCGCACCCAGACTGACGTATAATTGTCACCCAGCCAACCCAGCTCAATCTCCGCCATCCCCGGGATCTTCAACAGCGACCGCTGAGTATCAAACGCCTGGTGATACGGCAGCAGCTCCGGCACCAGCTTTTGGTTGACCTGAGCCAACCACTGCACCGACCGCTCTTCAGCCGCCAACCGCGCCGCCTCAGCTTCCATCTGCTTAGTCGCCTGCCGGGCCGCCTGCGCCGTCCGGCAAACTTCTACCAATTTAACTACACCCTCAGGAATATTCTCGTCCATCACATGCCTCCGTTTTTCTAACCTTTCCTGATTTCTCGTCGAGGGGGGAACCTGGTTCAAATCATCCCCAGGCCCCCCTCGACAGCCGCCCCGCCGTTCGATGCATCGCCCCGACCAACGCAGCCGGTCTTATCCCGAACGGAGCAGCTTCCCGTAATTACTGACTACTGACTACTGACTACTGGTTTGTTTGCATTCCCCTTCTGTTTCTGCTACACTACTATTAACCAATGCCGCCTGGCTCACAAACGCCGCCAGGTCAACCCGGCGTACCCTCACGCACCGCCCGAATCTCAGCGACGCCAGCTTTCCGTCTTTGATCGCCCGGTACACCGTACTGGCCCCGCACTTCAACACCTGCGCTGCCTCATCGACAGTCAGCAGGTCCAGGTTCAGCGCCCATTCCGGCGTTGGCGCCGGCCCGATCATCGAAGCCAGGTCCGCTCTTGGCTCAAGCGGATCAGCGATATCAATCACCGCAGTCGGAAGAACGACATAACCGCCGATCTCTTCGCTCATTTTAGACCTCGCTGTTATGGATCACCGGAGTCGTCGCCGCTTCATCCTGGACCGGTAATATCTCGGCCGGCAGAGTCTTTTGGTACTCACGAGCAATCAACCATCGGATCATGCCGGACTGCGTCCGCATCTCACGCCGACACAGCGCATCCAGCATCAACATTTCCGGCCCCTTCAATCGTACATTAAGCATCTTCTCAGCTTCTTCAGCCATTCCGTAATCTCCTTGAGTAACTCGTATATAACAAGTCTCTTGTATGTTAGCAGAATACTTTTGAAATGTCAAGCAGTTTATATAATATGCTTTACAATTCACTTATGAGATTTAGCGATTGGATTACCCTCAAATACGTTGAATGGCGCGGCAATGCTGTTGGTCGTGAAAAAACCATCTCCGATTTTGCCGAATATATTGGCGTTTCCCAATCGCTCATGTCTTTGTGGATGAAACCAAAAGGTGGTAGCGTTCCTCGGTCTCAAGACTCTATATCAAAACTCATTGCTAGATACGGCGTTGAAGTCTACGACATCCTCAATATCGCCACGCCCGATCCGCTTCTTACCGAAATAACAACCAATTGGGGAATACTAACGGATGAAGAAAAAAGAAAAATCCAAGAGATCATTGACCAATCCCAACCCAACGCCCAGCGCGCCAGCGCCCCAGGCGCCGCCAAAACTCGACCCCGCAACATTTAACAACGTACCACCGTTCCGGCGCATCCACATCGCCTTGCTCCTGATCGCCGCCCAGCTCCGCTACCTGAGCACCTTTAACTACGGCCGCCTGATCCTTGCCGCTTCGCTGATCGGCGCCGCCATTGGGCTCGCCAACCTGGCCGGCCCATTATCCCTCTTCCAGGCCCTGATCAGCCTGGCGCTCTCCTTCTCGGCTCCCATCGCCTACCTGCACAAATCGGCCCTCAGCCTCAAAACCCTCTACACCGGCCTGGCCGTCATCACCGTATCTATGGCCGGCGCCTACCTCACCCCCGTCATCATCCCCCGCTCGCCCATCCTCGCCTTCATCCTCCCCGTCGCCCTCGCTGCCGTAGTTGTAACCATCATCGGCGCCACCGTCAAATTCATCGCCACCGCCGGCGTCGCCCTCTCACCCAGGGCATAAATCTCAACCGTTTCCACAGAAACACCCGAAAGGGGAATATATATGAAAACCAATAAAATCTCTAAACCGCTTCTCATTATTGTCGGTGCATTGATCGCCCTCTGTATTATCTGCATCACCGCCGCTGCTATTTACAATGCTACCCCGGCCGGCAAAGCCTCGCTAACCGAAGTTGCCGCCGAAAAACAAACACAGACTGCTCAGCCAACTAAAACCACCGCACCCACAGAGACCCCTGTCCCAACAAATACCACAGGTCCCACAGACACACCTGCGCCCACAAATACTACTGCGCCTACCAACACCCCCGTTCCAACAAACACGCCGACCCCCGCCCCAGACCCCATCATATTGACCGGCACAGGTGACAGCGTGGTAGACCTCTCGAAATGGGATGGCGCAGCGCTTCTGAAAATCAGATATACCGGTGGAGGTAATTTTTCTATATTCAACTACTCTGCGGATGGCGAAAAAATAGACCTACTGGTCAACACCATCGGTAGCTACCATGGCACCCTGCTGATTGATATCACCGAAAATACTACCCGCTTTGAAGTAACTGCGTCTGGCCCCTGGGAAATCAACGTCTACCCATTCACAAAAGATTACGTACGTGCCGAGGCCATCCCCAGCACCATCACAGGCGAAGGAGACGATGTCATTGTTCTTACTACCAGCATCCCCGACTTGCTGAAAGCAGATGCTACTGGAAGGGGAAACTTCGCTGTTTGGGGATACACCGCATCCGGCCGTGATTTACTGATCAACGAAATCGCTCCCTATCAGGGTACCGTTGTACTTGATAGAAAGACATTCATGATCACAATCCATGCTGAAGGCCCCTGGACCCTGGAAATCACAACCAAGCCGTGACAAAAGAATAGACTATGCACACCTCCCTCTTTCTTACCGCCGACTACGCCAATCTCACCGCCGAAGGTAAACTGAACATCATGGGCATATTCAGCGTCATCTACGCCCGCCAGTTTCCTGCCCGTCACCCATCCATGCACCTCATCGTCAAACTGGAAGCCGATCTCGGCGAAGACGGTCAAACCCGCGACCTCCGTATCTTGCTTCTCGACCCAGACGGCCACCGCCTTCTTGAAGTAGGTAGCGAAATGCAAGTTCCCCACCGCACCAAAGGCCAAAAGCCCGAAATCAACGCCATTATTGCCATCCGTGATGTCGTCTTTCCTGTTCCCGGCCCCTACAGTTTCGTCCTCATCGTAGACAAAGATCACAAAAGCAGCCTCTCTCTCTTGGTCGAAACCCTGGATGTTTCCGCCCCAGCTCAACAATGACCACCAAAGCAGCCAGGTTGCTCAAACGAATGCGCCGTTCCAAGGCCGGCTGGAAACGTGCTGACCTAGATACCCTCTATCTGGGCCATGGTTTTGTTATAATAAATGGTAGCAATCACGACATCGTCAAGCACCCCGATCACCAGCATCTACGCACCACCCTCCCGCGCCACGTCACCCTTGCCCGTGGATACGTCGAGCAGGCAGTCAAACTGATAGACCAACTTTTAGAGTTACAAAGAAAGGACACCAACCATGAACCAGATCCTTCTTAAACAAGCTACGCAACTGGCCAACCGTCCATACCGCTATGAAGTTCGCCTGGACGAGACCACCACCGGCGAACCCATCTACTTCGCCTCGTGCCAGGACATCGAAGGCTGCCACGCCCAGGGCCAAACCCCCGAAGAAGCCCTTCAAAACCTTGTCTCGGCCCGGGCCGACTTTATCTACAGCCTTCTCGAAGACGGCCTCCCCGTCCCAGAGCCAACCTCATTCGCCACCGTCTCCACAGCCGGCGCCCAGTTATGGGAAGCAGTAGTTACCCAAAACCAAGAGCACGCCGTCTTCTCCGTCTTCCAACTGGTCTCCGCCCGCTGACCCCTGTATTTACTGGCTACAGTCTACTGACTACTGACACATGGCCATCCGCCGCCTAAACCACGAAGGCTCCCTCTCCCAACTACCCTCCGGATCCTGGCGCGCCCAAATCACCCTGGATGGCCGCCGCATTGGCAAGAGCTTCAAAAAACAAGCCCAGGCCCGCGACTGGCTGCGCGAAATGGCCAACCAGAAAGCCGGCGGCCTCAACATCGACGCCTACAACACCACCGTCTCAAAAATCGTAGACCTCTGGTACAAAACCAAGACCAAACTCCGCCCCAACACCCGCGCCCTCTACGAACGGACCATCCGCCTGCACCTCAAACCCCTGCTGGGCGCCAGAAAGCTGGCCGACCTCACCCCCCTCATCATCCAGGACGCCTACAACAAATTCATCGTCAAAAAGCCAAAGCAGCGCACCCTCGAAATCATGCACTCCGACATCCTGCGCCCCGCCCTCGACTACGCCCTCAAATACAGCATCATCACCCGCAACCCTGCCGAGCTGGTAGACCTGCCCCAGGTACCCAGCACCACGAACGACGAAGACACAGACCTTCAGGTCTGGAATGAAACCCAGGTCAGCTCCTTCATGGTTGTAGTGGCCGGGCACCGAAACGAAAACCTCTACCGCCTGGCCCTGACCACCGGCATGCGCATCGGCGAAATCTGCGGCCTCCAATGGACAGACGTCGACTGGCTAGACTCCACCATCCGCGTCCAACGCCAGGTCACCCGGCACCCCAGCGGCCGTGGCTGGTCCTTCGCCGCCCCCAAAACCAAAAACGCCCGCCGCCTCATCAAAATTGGCCCCAACCTCCTCGACGCCCTGCGCCGCCAACAAGACCTGATCACCCTGGCCCGCAAAATCGCCAAAGCCCGCTGGAGCGAGAATGACCTCGTCTTCCCCTCAACCGTCGGCAACCCCCAGCACCCCGACATCGTGCGCCCCCAATTCCAGCGCCTCAGCGCCGCCGCCGGCAACCCCATCATCCGCATCCACGACATGCGCCACACCGCAGCCACCATCATGCTGCACAACGGCATCCCCCTGATCCAGGTTAGCACGATCCTGGGCCACGCCAAACCATCCATCACCCTCGACCTATACGGCCACTACCTGCCGCCAGGCGAAGACGCGGTCCTCCTCATGGACAACGTCACCAGCCCGACGCCAATAGACGTACCCATAAAAAGGCCTGTCGCCATCCGGCGATAGCAGCCCTTGCATTCCCAGGCATAGACTGATAATATCAACCCATGCCACCCGGCGCCCCCCTCTGCCGGCTGTCATGCCTCCGAGCCGCCCCCGCACCGATCACATCACCGCCGGGCGGCTCACTGTTTAAGCTTCCGCGGGCCCAAACTACACACGAATTGCACACGACATTTTTCAGAATATGCCACACCCCCCTAAAAACGGGTGTACCCCCCACCAGTGGGGGTATTTTTGCCCAAAAACAGGCTATTTTAGACTATAGCAATGGTAAGAAAGCATCGCTATTTTCATTTCTCTAGTGTTATCCATCGCCATACGTCCCATGCTTCTCATTTTACCTCGTTATACCCCCGAAAAACATGACTTTCGTGTCACTGGTTTCACTGCGTCGCTGCTGTTTGCACACGATTTGCACACATGGGCCCAAGTCCTTTACAACGGCTAACATCCGAACATCTTCGGATAATCCTGCCAACTTCTTTGGAGGCCCCAGAGTAATGAGTACTCTGGGGCCACGTTTTGCTGTATTGATAAGTGTGATTATCTTTACAGCCTCCCTCCCCCATGCTATCATTATCCCAGGGAGCACAACATGAATGCACAGGAATTTGTTAACATCTGGCGACATAATACTCAAAAAGAAACTTCTTTTGATCGTGAACATTTCAACAATCTTTGCGCTCTAATCGGCCACCCAACTCCAAATGCATTTGATCCAACTGGAAAAATTTTTGGCTTCCAATCTGACCTTAAAAAAAGCAGCGGGGCAAAGGGATATGCTGATGTCTGGTACAAAGATCATTTTGCTTGGGAATACAAAGGACCCGATGGCAATTTTGAGGCAGCCTTTGATCAGCTACTTCAATATCACGGAGCTTTAGGAAATCCCCCCTTATTGATTGTTGCCAATGCTCAAAAGATCGTTATTCGTACCAAATTTACAAACACACCAACTCGTGAATATACGCTGACTCTGGATGATTTGCTCACCCATGAAGGGATGAGCCTTTTACATAATATTTTCACCAACCCAGATGCATTCAAAAATATACAAGAAACAGACGAGGTTAGTGAAAAAGCCGCGGAAAAGTTTGGTGAAATCGCCATTCGGCTACAGGCCAAATACCCGCCGTTAGAAGTCGCCCATTTTCTGATTCGACTTCTGTTCTGCCTCTTTGCAGAAGATGCAGATTTACTACCCAACCAAATGATCACACGATTAATTCACAGCACCAGCACACAGCCGAAAGAATTTCGCGATCTTTTACAGCAAATCTTTGGCCTGATGGCCGCTGGGGGGCGTTTTGGTTTTGATAAAATTCTGCACTTCAATGGCTATCTTTTCGATAATGCTGCATCTTTGCTACTGGATAGCAAAAGCCTGCAAACTCTGGTTGAAATCAGCGACCTGGATTGGTTCCGTATTCGACCCTCGATATTTGGAACGTTATTTGAACGGGGGTTAGACCCCACCAAACGCAGCCAATTGGGGGCCCATTACACCAGCGAAGAGGATATTCTGTTAATTATTGAACCAGTTCTGATGGAACCATTGCGCCGGCAATGGACTGAAATCAAAGCCCAGGCCTTGGCGATAGCTGCCAAGCGTGACATGGCCAAAGGTAAAGAACGGGAGAACCTGGAAAAGAAACTAAGTGAACTTCTAATGGGATTTGCGTATGAAATCGGGCATGTCCGGGTTCTCGACGCTGCCTGCGGCTCAGGTAATTTTCTTTATGTTGCGTTGCGGTTGCTGCTCGAGTTAGAACAAGAAGTCATCCGCATGGCTGGGTATCTTGGAATCGGCAACTTTTTTCCAAACGTTGGGCCGCATCAACTTCATGGAATTGAGATCAACGAATACGCCCACCAACTTGCACAGGCCACCATCTGGATCGGTTACTTACAATGGCTAAAAGACCACGGTTTCGGGGTGGCAGATCCAGTTTTAAAGCCACTGAATAATATTCAGCACATGGATGCCATTATGTTTGTAGATGAAAAAGGCGTTCCACATGAACCCGACTGGCCAGAAGCAACTGCGATCATAGGAAACCCTCCATTCTTAGGAAGTCAAAAACAATTGTCTGAGTTGGGCGGAAAATACACCCAACAAATGAATGCACTCTATCGGGATCGAGTACCAGGAAAAAGTGATCTTGTATGTTATTGGTTTGAAAAGGCTCGCCGACAAATTGAAAACGGCAAGTGCAAAAGAGCAGGATTAATTGCAACACAGTCCATTCGCAAGGGCCTCAGTCGTACAGTATTAGATCGCATCAAAGAAACTGGCGATATATTCATGGCTTACAGCGATCGCCCCTGGATATTAGATGGAGCTGCTGTCCGTGTTTCCATTGTATGTTTCGATCAAGGTCAAGAAAACAGTCGGAGACTAGACGAAAAGCCAGTAGAAACAATAAATTCAGATTTAAGCGCAACAGTTGACGTCAACACCGCAATTCGCCTAATGGAAAACGATCAAATCGTCTTCCCAGGTACAAAAAAATACGGCGATTTTGATATAGACTATGAAACTGCACAAACCTTTTTAGCAGCTCAAAACAATCCAAATGGCAGGCCAAATCGCGATGTTATCAAACCTTGGAGAAATGGCAGCGATCTAGTAGGCAAAAACAAAAACAAGTGGATTATTGATTTTGGTGTGCAAATGACCGAAGGACAGGCATCTCAATATGAACTGCCTTATGAGTATGTAAAAACACAGGTCAAGCCAGGACGAGAAAAGGAACGCATCGAAAAAATAAGAAATCAATGGTGGTTGTTTGAGCGCTCTCGCCCCGAGATGCGTCAGGCAATTTCAGGATTAAAAAGATACATCGCCACCCCTGTAGTTTCAAAATATCGAATTTTTGTTTGGTTGGACTCAACAGTACTACCGGATGCAAAGGTTATGGTATTTGCTCGCGAGGATGATTATTTTTTTGGCATCCTACATGCACGCCCGCATGAAATATGGGCACTTGCTAATGGAGCTCGACATGGTGTTGGCAATGATCCAACATACAACAGCACCACATGTTTTGAAACTTACCCCTTCCCTTGGTCACCCGGTCAAGAACCAGTTGGAGATTCTCGTGTCGAAGCCATCACTCAGGCCGCCCGCGAACTGTTGCAAATGCGCGATAATGTCCTAAAAGACGGAGAGACTCTCACCGGTCTTTACAATAAGCGCCCAACCTGGCTAGTCAACGCCCATCGCAAACTTGACCTGGCAGTATTCGCCGCCTACGGCTGGCCGGATAATCTCAATGACGAAGAAATCCTTGAACGATTGCTAAAACTTAATTTAGAAAGGGCAAAACATGACTAAAGTACAGTTTGGATTCATTGCCACCATCGGTCTGCTACTCCTGCTGCTCCTGGTTTCACCACAACTCCGAGAAGCCTTTATCACCTTCTTTTCCGGCCTGTTTCAATAACTTACATTACCTTTACAGCCCACCCGGGCACCCACACCCAATTCCAACAAGGCTGCATGCGCTTAAACGCGCAGCCCGCTCGGTCTGAGGGGGGCAGATCGAGCGGGCTACTTTTTAAGTATACTACAAAAATCCGCCAGGCTCTACTTCAGCAGCCCGCCCAGCGCCAGCAGCGTTTCTACTGAAATCATTTCTATCGTCTCGATCTCCCCAGGATCAATCAGCAGATCGTCCGCGATCTCCGTCTCCTGGCTCATCAGTTCGGCCAGGTCTCGGTTAAACGCATCAGGATCCGCCAAACGAATAGTAACTTCCCCCTGGGCCCCCCGTGGGCCTTGTACCAGCTTTCCGTTTTCGTCTTTTTTGCCATACACATCCAGCAGCTTCGCGCGCTCGGCCTCACCGTCTTCCACCCGCTGACCAACCACGCGCGCCAGCTTACGCAGCTTCAACGCCACCTTTGACGGGATTCGGTCCTTGACCAAAGACGCCAGCCCCTCATTCGCGTCATAAAGTTCACTTATCTTAAACGTAGCCATTCCATCTCCTTTTGTTTATGATGCCGCATACGCCGGCAAGTAATAAGTTGTTGACCCGATCACCACCTGCACCCAGTCAGCCGGTGCGTCTGTGGCGGGATCTAAAGCGCTGTTCCCCATCGTGCCCTTGTATTCCAAAATACCTTCGATTCCGATCACTAACTTTAGCGTGGTATCTTGCTTGAATTGTGCCAGTGGCTGGCTCGGGCTGGCCCGGCTGTTGATGATCAGCCCGACGCAGTCCGCTGCGTCTGCATAGACATCCAGCATTGCCCCGGCCGAATTCTTTCCGAGCGCCACCCGTCCGCCGTAGAAAACGCCGCTGCCGGATTTGACACTGCTTCCCAGCGTCAGGCTGCCGTCTGCATCGAATATCGCCTTGGTGCTGACGGATGTAGCGCCGTCGCTCACCAGCCGCACATACAATTTCCCCGGGTAGCTCCCCACCCCTGGGGTAGCAGCCGCATAAAATTGCAGGCTGCCGATGGTTCGGAACGATCCGTTGATATACGCCTGAGCGCTAAACTGGCTGATCAGGTCGCTCGTATTGACCTGTACCGGCGCAGCGTCAGTCCCCCGGGCGAAGCGGCCTGTGAAGTTCGTTCCGGTGGAAGCGCTGTCGAAATAAGTGGTGTTTTGAGCAGTGACCCCGCCGCCGCTGCGGTGCAGATCCAGCGCTACCGACACATTCACCACCTCAAGTTTTCCACTAAAGTAGGAGGTGCTGGTCAGCTCGCTGAAAATCGCATACGCCGTGGTAATCCCGGTGGTCGCCATCGCTTTGATGTGGATCGCTCCCGCCCGCGTAACTGCCCCGCCGCCGCTCACCGTTGGTAGTGCAGCCGCCAACCCCCAGGAGTCTGTCACTACACTGCCTGCGCCGCTAACAAAGCATCCCCCCGTCTCTACCCCTTGCCACTCGCTGACTGTAAACCCGGCCGAATGATATAACGCTGTCAACAGGCCGTTGAGTTGAGCAACGCTCGATTGTCCAGCTACCGAATAAGTGCGGGTAAATAGTGCTGTCCATTGGGCGCCTGCGCCGTCGTAGGCATAACCGTCTACCAGCATTGCAGCACCCGCCCCCGAGCTGGGGGCCACGTCCGCCGAAATCCTTGCGTTGCCCGTTACATCGAGATTCCGGGCGGTGCGCGTGGTGCCAACGTTGGCGGCGTTGGCAACGGTGACATTGCCGTTGTTTTCGATGGTTACACGTGTCACACCTCGAGTTTGCAGCGCGATAACTCCTATGCCGGAGTCACCGCTGTCCGCTCCCACCGTGGTAGAGCCGGTGTTGATCACCCCGCCCGTCCCGCTGCCGATTCCGGTCAGCGCGGCGCCATCGCCCACAAATGCGGTTGCGGTCACCGTTCCGGTTACGGCAACGTCCCCAGGGATGCTTCCGCCGGAGACGAAGAACTCATTCACGGCATTGATCGCAGCCACAACGCTGCTCTTGGCGGCTGTGGTCAGGCTCGCCAGGTCGCCGATCTCGCCGTCCAGTTCGTTCACTGCATCCACCAGGCTGCTTTTAGCAGTTGTGGTCAAGGTAGCCAGGTCGCCCAGTTCGCTGTCCAGTTCGTTGATCGCTCCGGCCAGTGTTTTCGCCGTGGTCGTAGGTTCGGCGGTTCCGATCGCAGCTACCAGACTGCTTTTTGGCGTGGTTCCTAGGGTGGTCAAATCGCCGATCTCGCCGTCCAGTTCGTTGATTGCGCCGACCAACGTTTTGGCCGTGGTCGTAGGTTCGGCTGTTCCGATCGCAGCCACCAGGCTGCTCTTCGGCGTGGTGTTCAACGTGGTCAGGTCGCCGATCGCCGCATCGAGCTGCGCCAGTGGGCTATTTGCCACGCTGGCATCTAATGCAGCGTACGTTGCTATGGGTGTATGGTTGTTAGTACTCATGAGAGGTTCCTTTTTTAACTGTAGGCTACGGCCTGGACCACGCCGCGCACGGTCAGTTGCGCTTCGATCCGGGCCGTTTTTGCGGTCGCCGTTGAAATTTCCAAAACATTATTCTCCTGATCCGGCCTGCCGGCGCTGTCCACCAGCTCGGCCGTCAGGTCCAGCTCGAACCAGCCATTTCCGATATCGCTCACGCCTGCGCCCAGATCGCTGCCCCCATTCAGCTTATAGACCAGGTTAGACTCTGCCAGCGTGTTTCCCGCCGTTTCCTCGAAGAGCCCGTAGACGGTCGCCAGTACTGGCGTCAGCGTATGGGTGTGCGCTGGAGTGTCTCCTAATGCCGTCAATAGATAATCTCCGCCGGTCGCAACCAGATAATCACCGCCTGCATCAGTTGCCACCCGCACGGCCTCGCCTTCCGTACCGGTAATAATATAAATTTGATGGGTATGCATACTCCCATCTGTGGTGGTGCTGGATCCTGAAATCGACTTGACCGTGCTGCGCAGTGGCTGCACCCGGAATCGGAAAATGGCCTGGCTGATCCGCACATACTCATCCCCCAACCAGAAGCGGAAATTCGCCGCCTTTACGTCATCCATTTCGTCACGCCAGGTCAGCGTGTCCACGGACGCTGAGAGCTGCTGGTGAGCTGCCACTACCTTGCCCTGGGTCGCCTGGCCCAACAGCACATCTACATCACTCAGTGGCTGCCGGTCCACGGTTCCAACAGTCAACTGACTCGTGTGCAACCCCGTTGCATCCAGCGTATGCTCCACTCCCAAAACAATCAAGTCATCATCCAGGTCGTACAGCACCACCCCGTCCAGCACCTGACGATAGACCACTCTAAGCAGTTCGCCTGGCAGTATCATCGTATTGGCCCAAATACTGATCTTATAAGCGCGCAGCGGCTGGCTATAGCGCTCCAAATGCTGGTGAGCCGCCTCCAAAAGCGCATTCGCCGCCCCCTGGATATCCGCCGTAGTATTGCTGATCGGCCCAATATTCTTGAAGTCGAGCACCCGTTCAATTCGGCCATAAGCGGTTTCTGCCGCATCGTTTTTTAGATAATTGCTGGCTGTGCTCAACGTATATCCGCTCGGCGCAGCATCGGTCGCATCTGCCAGCGTCAGTTGCACTCCCCCATTTCCTGCTCCCCTGGGGATGACTCTACTCAGCACATCTGCAGCATCGTTGATTTCCTGGATATCCAGGATCACGGCGATCTCTGTTTGGGCCTCGAATGCCACCGGATCATGCACTTGCTGCACCGCCCTCACTCCGCTGCTGGCAAACCCGCTGGCTGGTCCTAACCATTCGATGTTGCGCCCGCTGCCCAGCCGCCAGTGCTCCCCAATCGCCTCACCGGTCCGTACCAGCGCAGACAAAACAGACTCTCCATCTAAGCCCGCGTAGACTCCGGTTGCCGTCGCCCCGCCGTCGCTGATCGTCCAGCCCGCCGGCGCCAGCGCCATAATCTGGTCTGGTGCATCGCTCACGCCACCCCCGGCGCCATCCGTCAGCGCCAGGCTGCCTACCGAGAGATAATTCAGCTCTCTCGACAGGTTGTTCCCGCTCACGACAAAGACTCCCAGCCCTTGTTCTGACCTGTAATCGATCTTATCCACCACTCCGCCGCCAAACACCTGGATGGCGCCATTCTTATCCACGTACCGGCATACCGCAATTCGCTTCTGTGCCAGAGCGCTGATATTCGGGTCGGCCCCCAATACCTCAAAACCATACTCCCCGCTCTTGCTCAGCGGATTCTGCACCCGAAAGACCCTCACCGCCCGTAACGGCCCAGGGCCATATTTATCCCCGCTGCCATTCTCGATATCAACCCAAAAATTACTAACCTTCACGCAATTATCCTTTGAAACCTTTGTGCCCTTTGTGTCCTTTGTGGTTCATCCAGAGCCACACCATCACGCTGCTTTTGCTATCTCGTAGCCTGCATTCACTGGCTACTGACTACTGTCAACTGACTACTCCTAAGCCCAAGCCTCATAATATTCCATACTTATACTCTTGCCGGTTCCCCCACCGCTGTAGGTGATCGTGAGCGTGTTGCTCCCCGCCAGCAACGTGAACCAGGCTGCCATGTCGGCCGTAGCCGCAAAGGTCAGGTTATCATAGGCATTGGACACCCCCGTGCAGCTCACCTGCATCAACCCACAGTCAATTACCAGGCTTCCCCCGCTGGGGATATTCCCTGTGTATGTTAGCGTCTCGCCGCCGGTGCGTGCAATCACCGGATTGGTCAAAATCGCATCACCCGCATTGATCGTGATCTTCAGGTTGCGCACCACGGCCCGACCCGGGTCGCTCGCCGATCCAACGGTCACTACCCAACTATCCGGGCTGGCGCCCAGGCTGTGACTCAGTCCGGTGTCAAAATGCAGTCCGGTGTCAAAATAGTAACCGCTGTCAAACGTCAGTCCGCCCGGCGTCCACAGCGCCCCCCGCCAGTCCGCCTCCTGCGTCACGAACCGCAGGTTGATATCCTGGATCCGTCGATACTTCGCCTGCTCGTAGTTGCGTTCGGCGTCCAGCGCCGCCAGCCGGGCATACTGCCAGTGGATATCTCCCTGGCTGGTCCGGCGGTAGAGTCTGTCACGTTTCCCCTGCAGCGCCAGCAACGCATAGTACACATTGTCGAGCCCGGCTTCCGTGGCGGACCATAGCCGGACGTTTTTCGTGCGCTCCACCGCGCCCGGGTACATTTGCCGGCCGGCATACCCATCGATCGCACCGCCTCCCGGCAGTCGCATATACGAGACTGGCGTTCCCCCGCCGCCAATCATGTCTACCTGGTTTAGGTATTCGATATCCGTCGTGCCGAACCTGACCAATCGGTACATAGACTCTCCTAAATCATCCCGTGAGCCCGCATGGCATCGACCAGGCCCTGCTTGGCTCCCCGCCGCGCCGCTGCGCCAATCGCTGCTGCGTCGCCGTTTCCGGTAATCGGGATATTGATCCCGCCCAGGTTGATCTGGATCGAACCAGGCCCCATCGCCCCGGCGCCGGCCAGAGTAGCCCCACCACCAATAGCCGCTCCTAGATCTTGGACCGCTCCAGCGATCCTTTGTTCGATCCCATCGAAGGCTTTGCTAAACCCGCTGCCCAGGCCCATGGCCATGTTCTGTCCAATCCCTGCAAATACGGTGGATGGCGACGCGATCCCCAACAGCCCCTTGATCCAATCCACGAGCCCGGTGAACAGGCTGGAAACATTCGTCGTCAGCGTCTCCCACTGTGTTTTTATTCCCTCCCATAGGCCATCCACAATCGCCTTGCCCATGTCTGAAATTGCCCCGGCGGCCAGGGCAATACCCGATGAAAACTGGGTAATCAAATCGATTGCACCCTGCTGCAGAGCCGGAATACTCTCTGCGATAGCCGAGAGGATATCGACCAGCATTTGTTTGCCGGCCGCCAGGAGCAGTGGCTTGGATTCTCGCAGCGCCATTTCCAGCGCCACGATGATCTTTGGGATTTCCAGGATCAGGGTTGGAATCGCCTCGATCAACCCGGCAGCCAACGCTACAATAATTTGCAGGGCCGCCCCAACCAGGAGCGGCAGATTTTCGAGAAGCGCGTAGATCACGGTTGGGATAATCCCTAAAATCGTTGGAATCAGAGTCGGCAGCGCCTGGGCAATCCCCAGCGCCAACGCCACGATAATCTGCACCGCCGCGTCGATGAGCATTGGCAAATTCGCCACGATGAAATTTACGATCGTCAGCACCAGTTCGATCACCATCGGCAGCAGAGTCGGCAGCAGCCCGATCACGCTGGTAATAATGCCCTGCAGGATGCCGAGCCCCGCCTGCAGCATCTGCGGCGCCTGCTTGGCCAGGCTGCCGACGATATCGCCGATCACCCCCCCAATTCCCTCGGCCATCTTGCCGATATCCCCGTCCGACCCTTTGACAACCTCCGCAAACTGCTGCATATAGCCGCCGGCCTCGTCGGCCAGGCTCTGAAACCCTGGTACCAGCGCCGCTGCAATGGTGCCAGCCGTGCCCTGCATTCCGCTTTTCAACGACTCCAGCGTATCCCCGAAGGTTTCCAGGCTGTCAACGTCATCTTCTCCAATCACCGCCCCCATGGTGTTTGCCTCTTCGCTCAGCCTGGCAATTTCTTCGCTGCCGGCCTTGATCAACGGGTTCAGCTCCTGGGCGCTCTTGCCAAACAGATCCATGGCGATAACATCTCGCTCGGTCTCGTTTGTCATATTGCCCAGGGCTGTGATCGCGTCCGAGAAAACCGCTTCGCTGTCACGCAAATTACCGTCAACATCTGTAACGGATACACCTAACTGATCAAAAGCGGCGGCTTGAGGCCCCATATTGATATCGCCATAAGCTCTTCCAGCAGCTTTCAGTTCCTCAAGCTTTTTATTGTATTCATCTGTTCCTTCAGTAAGCCCCGATAATTCTTTTCTTACATTCTCTAATTTTCTGAAGGCTTCATTTGATTTATCGTTGAAATCTCCTGTCTGCTCTACCGCCGCCCCCATCCCCCGGGTCAAACGCGCCATGGCCCCGGTGATCGTCTCCGTAGTTGTGCCGACCTGTTTGGCCACATAATCCAGCTCCTGTAAGCGCGTGGTACTGATTCCGGTTTTGATACTCAGATCCACCAGTTCCCCGGCGCCGGCAGCCGCATCTAATACGAGCTTACCGATCCCGGCGCTCAGCCCGGCCACGGCCGCGGCCAGGCTGAGCACTGCTGTAATTCCGGCCTTCAGAGCCGTTCCCAGCCCGCTGGCAATTCCACCCATCCCCGCCAGCAGCCCGCCGGTAGTTTCGCTTTTCTCCCCCAGGTCGGCGACCGACTCCGACGCATCTTCCGAACCGCTCTGCATCTCAGCCAGGGCGCTTTCTGTGCTGCCCAGCTCGCTTTCCATCTTGCCCAGCGCTTCGGTCTGTTTGTTCAGCTCGATCAGGGCGTTTTGCGCCGCTACACTGTTCTCTCCCTCAGCCTCAACCTGGCGCTCATATTCGACCGTCAGCGCCGCAACTTTCTCTTTTTGTAGGGCAATCTGGTCGGTCAGGCTCTTCGCCCGCTGCTCCAGGCCGTTAGCCGATTTCGTCCAATCCCCCAGGCTGGCTGCGGAAGCCCGGAAGCCCGATTCCAGGACTCTGATATCCCGGTTAATTGCCGATATTCCGGTCTTGAAATCCGTCGTATCTGCCCCAAATCTGGCGCTTAACCGTTTATCTCCAGCCATCGCTCACATCCTCATCATTCGTGTAAGGTATACCGTGTCAACCATTCGGCCAGGCCTGGGCCGGTCTTGCACCAAACACCATGGCCAATCTGTGCCCAATCGCCGCTACTGCTGATCACAAACCATTCCGTATCGTGCACCAGGTCGCCCACATCGCGGTACTGCGCACCAGGGCCGGCCCGCACATTCAACGCCCCGGCCAGCACCCGGATTTTTCCGATCACCGTCGGCCTGCTCTCCGGATCAGGGGGTGGTGGGGGAACCTCTCCCGCCCACACAAACGCCGCAATCGCGCCTCCCCGCTCCGGGCCGCCGTCATGCAGGTACAAATGATCCAGCGACCAGAAGCTCGCAGCCAGACAGCCCCGTTCGACTGCCCTGAGTAGGAATGCCCGGATTTCGTCTCTGTCTGGACCCGGCGAGGCGTAGCCGTCGCCGATGTAGGCCCGTCCTACCGGTGCAAATGGTAGCGCCTTCAGGGCGCTCAATTGCTGCATGCTCCGATCCAGGTCGGACACTGCGTTACCCTTGCCCCAATAGACCTGCGGCATATGCAGATCTGCAATACTCAGGAACTCTGCCCACGGCAACTCCCGGTGCAGCGACGGGAATCGATAACTGCACAGCGCCACCGGAACGTCAATCCGAGCAATCCCAGCCACAAAGCGCTTGGCCCGCTCTACCTGGCCGAAAACCTTGTACTGCGATTCTGCATCAACAATGTATCCGGCTAATTGAAGTTCGTGCACCTGCTTCAACGCAAAAGACGCTTCCTGTTCTGGGGTTGGCCCGTAATTGTATGGCGTACCGTCTTTTTTCAGGTGTACCCCGCCATACACATAATGCCATCCCCAAACGCTAATTCCTGCCGCCCGGAACGCCGCCACCGCTGCCGGCATATCCGAGAAACTCGCGAAGAACTGAGACGCTGCATCTCCGATCTTCAGCGTCACCCAGTTCAAACCCAGCGATTTGCACGCCTGCACGATCGCGCTGATCGAACCATCTTCGCAGTGTTTGCTCTTCCAGATAAATATCCCTTTGCCGTTGATCATAGCCAGTTCACCTCATCGCAATAAGCCGTTTCTGGCTTGCCGCCTGCTGCGCTTTTCTGCTTGCCTATCCGTGCTACAAACGGCAGCAGGCTTTCGATATCTGTTTCGTCAATATCTCTCAGCGACCAGCCAAAGGCTTGCGCCAGTGTGATCTCCAGGTCAATCATCCACACGCTGCCGTCGCTCTCAATTGCCTGCGCCGGGCCGCCGTTCAACGGTCCGGCTTGATAGGGTTTCCCATCGCCTGTTTCGCTTTGCTGATCACGGTTTGCAGCACCGTGATCATCTCTGTGATGTCGGCCCCTTCGTTCAATTCGTCAATCGTGAACTGGTTGCCGAATGTCTCGACCACCAATCCGGCCAACTCATCCAGGCTCTCTTCGCCCAGGTCGTCGACATCAATGCTCTTGCTCAGCCGCACCGCTTTTTTAAGCAACTTCCACGGCACAAAGCCGCGGTTAAACTTCTTTTTGGGCTCGCTGTTTTCGTCATATAGCGTAATCGTCATCATAGTGGGCATAGGTTCGATCTCCGTTGCCTGCGGATACGGCCGAGGAGCAGCCGTACCCGCAGGCTTCTTTTAGGGTAGGGTAGGGTTAGACAGTTGCGAAGTTCACCACACTGCTCAGCGTCTGCCCGTAGATATCGGTTACCGCAATGGTCACCAGGTACGTGCTGCCGCCGGTCAGATCGGTAGTCGGGTCAACCGTCATGATCTTCTTGGTGGTATCCAGGCTGTTGGTGGTCGCCTTCAGCGTCCCATCCGCCAGCGACACGATCACACCGTTGATCGCCGCATTCACCAGGGCATTGTTGAAGGTCAGGGTGATGGTCTTATTGACCGCCACACCGCTGGCGCCATCCGTCGGGTCAGACGAACTCAACGCCAGAGCGCTGGGGGCGCTGCTGGTCGGCGTCTGCACCTGGCTGAACCAGCCCGTCGCGCTAAAGCTGGTCGTGTCGGTGTCGCCGAACACCCGCTTGTAACTCTTGCTCAGCCCGAACTGGTACTTCGTCCCGATCGCATGGTAGATCAGCTTGGTCGTCTTCGGACTGACCTTATCTGCCTTCGTGGCCGCCTCTTCCGCCGGCTTTTCGAAGCGCCCTTTCAAGTACGAGTAGTAGCGATGCCCGCCCCCACTCTTTTCGGCCCGAAACATCAGCGCAAAATAGGGCGGTTCAGCGTTCCCACTGTCGAACACCCGCCCACTCCCGGCGTCGAAAGTCTCGCCGGAAATCTTCGCCAACATTTCGTTCGGCACCCCGGTCAAATCTAATTCAATGACCGTTTCCCCTTCTGCCGACATGACATCGAAGGTCTGGTTATCCGCATATTGCGGTTCGTGCGAAACGCTTGGCTTGTGGCTCGCTTGAGCCGCCGGCGCCAGGTACTCTGGCGTGTCGGCCGTGTACGCTGCTGCGCTGTCGACTGTCACCTCGGCCACATACAGGCTGTCGAGCCCGACCACACTGCGATATTCATTCGCATTTGGATTAATTGGCATACTCTCATCCTCCTTGGGCAGCGCCTAACTGCCCAAATCCCGAACATAATCGAAATCGAACGCAATCCCAAAGTGCCGGCCGTCCGGGTCGTACTCCAATTCGCGTCCGTTGCTAAACATAAACCCGGCTGCCGTCATCGCTCCGATGACGTCTGGCAGCCCTGCCAGGCCGCTGCGGCTGCGGACGGTTACCTGCACCAATTCGTCCCGCAGCGTTTCTTCGTTATCCGCGTGTTGCAGCGGCGACATGTCAATCAACTGGTAAGTGATGTACTGGTCCGGCAGCGCTCCCCCCGGCGTCTCCATCAAATAGGCCTCAGCCGCCAACGGAATGCCCAGGCCGGTTAATGCACTCTGCGTCAACTCCCAGATCGTCGCTGTCATTTGTTCAACCACTCCTGGAAGACTTCTTCCATCGCCGCCTTGGCGGACTCGGCGTCACTACGCAGCGTCCTCCGCATCCACGGTCTCGCCTTGATCCATGGCCGTGACACCCGTCGCCCGGCCGTCTTCCACTCGATCTTTGTCCCCTTCTTCCCGTAGCGCGTGTCATAACGGCGCACATCAGAACGCTCCCGAGTGGTGCCATCCTCATTTTTTCGCTTATATTCTCTCGCTACCTTGCGCCCTCCAAACTCATAAGTTGCTGCCATGCGCGCAATCGGCAGCGGCGAACCGTGCAGTACCCCGATATACACAAAATGCTTATTACCATCTCTCATAACCCGACTGCGATTGATAAACGGAGGGATGCGCCTGCTCCAACTGGCCCGGCGTCTCATACCTTCAACCAGCACATCCGCGCCGGCAGCCAGCGCCTCATCGGCAACCTGGTCAATGTCCTCGCCGGCCTTAACCAGGTCTTCCAGATATTGGTCAAAACCATCCAAAGTTAGTGTCACTTTTGTCGGCATATAATCATCTCCACGTTTTCTCTTCTGTTCCCCCTTCCTTTTAGGGAAGGGGGCTAGGGGGTTAGGTACAGTCTACTGTCTACAGGCTACAGGCTACCGTTATCCACCTGCCATCCGCTTCACCTTCAATTCAATGTACTCGTTGCGTTCCTGGACATTGTCCAGGCTCACAATTTCATACCTCACACCGCCTTTCAACACTGCGCAGGTCTCATCAATGTCGCTGCGCCAGCGGATCCACACCGTCGCCGGCTGGCTGGCCTGGACCGTATTCGCCAACCAGACTTCGCTGCCGTGCAAATTCGCCCACTTCGCCCACACCGTCGCCAGAGTCGTCCACCCCGGCACCTGGAAACCGCCCGTTTCCGTGGAAACGGTTCTCTTTTGGATCGAAATCGATGTGCGCATTTCGCCTGGATTAGTTGGTTTGCCGTTCAGGTTCATGCCGGCCTCTCCAGCAGCGCCCGGAAGTATTTCTCCTCCAGGTCGCTGCTGCTGGTCTGCTGGATTTCGTCATCGTAGGTGATCACCGTCTCAAAACTGCCCGACTGGTCTCCACTCACATTGACCACGCCGATCAACTGCGTGACTTGGTCGCCGCGCCTGGCGCCCGGCAGTGGGATCGCCCCGGCGCTGCTCAGGCCTTCGAAGATCACATACCGCAACGCCA
>Ga0209417_1002555_pt1 | contig 27433 bp, 24 predicted proteins | sample RifGroF2_FD_184002 | JGI IMG/M metagenome (GOLD analysis project Ga0209417, IMG submission 184002) | Groundwater microbial communities from Rifle, Colorado, USA - Groundwater F2 (SPAdes) (version 2) | ecosystem: Environmental > Aquatic > Deep subsurface > Groundwater | place: Rifle, Colorado... | reverse complement strand
CTTTCTCCTGATACTCATTCAAGCTCAAATCTTCATTACGAAGTCCAATCGCATCGGCGAGAAGCGAATTAAGGTCGTTTGCAAATTTCGCAATTTCTTCATCCTCCGGAAATTCAATTTCCAGCTTTTTCACATCCCGCATGAGATGGACATAGCAGAATTGGTGCAGGAGTTTCAGAGGCAGATATCCGCGATAGCGATCGGTGACAAGAACAAGCTTGCAAGAACGAAGAGCCTCTACTATTTTTTCAAACGCATCCTCCAGCAATCCGGCGACCATGCTGTTGCTGTACAATGAATTCGGCATGACTCCTGGCGTTTTGCCGACAATTCTCTCTCCGCATTGAGAACAAACGCATACATTTTTATAGTATATCCTCTTCTCGATGATGCCGCCAAAAGTCATTTTGCCGCTACAAACTCAATAAATTCTAATATTTATTAGCTTATATGGGTTGACTTTCCCTCGGATCCTGTATTATATCTATTTAGCCATAAGGAGCTTATAGCTAAAAATAATTAGCAGGCGCGATCCCCGGCAAATACTCCTCTTCGACCATTCGGATGGTCGGATGAAGAAACCGTCGATAAATATCTTTACGATTTGAAGATTCAATTCGATTTTGACAGGCCACAACATCATACAGATGGCAAAGTTTTATAAAATGAAATCCGTCCAGGAACAAAAAATCTCTATACAATCACTTCAAACAGGCTTTGCTGTGAAATCTTTCTCCTTGCAACGATGCTTCGCACTTCTTGAGAACTTACTCGCGGCATAAATCGAAGAATGGAGCTCTGCGAACCAGTTAAAGAGCCTTCATGTTTGCAATTTTATCCGACCACAGACTTTTGGCGGCGCCAATGCGTCCGCCTTTTGACTATCTTGCTCCTGTAGTTTCCCGTTGTCATTGATATAATGACAACGGATTGGGTGAAAAGCAGACAAAATCCACAATACTGAATATGCGGTTAATAATGTTACGCTTTAAGAGTGAGGCTGGATTGGCGGGGGAAGGCTTGAAAACATTGCGGCAATCTCCGTGATTTCCAAAGCTTTTTTCCAATCGCTCATTCCATCGGACCAAAAAAGGGTTTCACGGGTGATTTCGCCAGTGCCTATCTTGAGTTTTATCTCTTCCCGCGAGAATGGTCCCGCCTGTTGAGAATTTATCGCGACATAAAAAAGTGTTCCCTGCTTCCGAGGAAGCGGTGGGGGAGCGGCGGAGGCCGCTGCCGAGAAAATCTGCCCTGTCGTTTCGCCAATCTTTGCACCGAGCATCATTCCGACAATGCCGGAAGAATTGCCCGACTCGTTGGAGGCAGCTTCTCTTACGGCCTTTGCCGTCTGGAACTTCGCATAATCGGTGAGGTTGCCGACAGCGCCCATTGAGGCCCTTTCGTCCATGGCCTTTTCGACCTCCTCGGGCAGCGTGATATTTTCAATCGTAAACGTGAGCAGGTCAAGGCCGAACGACGAAAAAGCACCCTTCATCATGGAGCACATGCTCTGACCAATTTCGTTGTAGTTCGCCGCAAGATCGAGAGCCGGTATCTTGAATTCCGCAACACAATCTGAAAATGACGAGACCAATTTTGTCCGAAGCTGACCTTCCAGGTCTTCGCATCTAAACTCGGGGGTTGCACCGACAAATTTAGATATCATCTCGGAGGTAGCCCCGATCTTATATGAATAGTTGCCTCGCGCACGGAGACGCACGGTACCGAAATCGGGATCGCGCATCATCACTGGGTTCTGGGTACCCCATTTGCGGTCAAGCTGCTCGGTCGTTTTTATAAAATATACCTCGGCTTTGAATGGCGAGGTGAAACCGTAGGGCCAACTCATCAGCGTTCTGAGGATTGGCATGTTTTTTGTTTCAAGCGAATAGGTACCCGGAATAAAGGAATCGGCAATTTTACCTTCGTTTACAAATACGGCCTTCTGCCCTTCGCGGACTATCAGCTTCGCGCCATTTTTTATTTCATTTCCGTTCCTGTCGAATCGATGTACGAGAACATCTCCGGACTGGTCAGGCCATTCGATGATATCAATACACTCATTTTTAAGCTTGCTGAAGAGTCCCATCGTTCTCGCCTTTCTTTCTAAAAAGTTTTCGCTGGCAAACAGTTGTATCCGGTCTTCGGTTAGTTACTCTTTGATGCTGCGGGCTGCGGAATGTTCATCCTTATCAGTCACAGCTTTTTCAATCTGTTTTTCGGATTCCTGGACTTTATCGGTAACCTCGCGGAACTGCTGTTTTTCGGACTCCTGGACTTTATCGGTTACTTCGCGGAACTGCTGTTTTTCGGATTCCTGGACTTTATCGGTAACGGCTTTATACTGTTGTTTTTCGGACTCCTCTTTCTTATCTCCATGGCTTCGAAAGCGTTGCTTCGAAGACATCTCGTTTTTTTCGTCTTCTTTGCGGAACTGCTGTTTTCCGGATTCCTGATCTTTATCGGTCATCTCGCGGAACTGCTGTTTTTCGGACTCCTGGACTTTATCGGTCCACTTACCGGGCTCATTATCCGAGGATTCTTTCGTTGTTTGGAGATTCTGTTTCTGGTTGTTCTCTTTTTTCTCATCCGCGAGGAGAAGGGAACCTGCGACAAGAGGAATGAGAATGACAGCGGCACTGATTTTTTTCATTTTATGGAACTCCTACTCTTTGTAAACAATCATATAATAGCACAAAGAGTGCAAAACAAACAAATAAAGATTGTTAATTTTAAGTTAAAAGTCCGACAGATAGCAACAATTGTGAAACCCAATGTCAAATTCCGCAGATATTCCATTTACTTTTCAGCGGCGGCATGCTAGTGTTTTGTTGGATTTCAAAGGGAGGCATGTATGAAAAACTTTTCAGGTGAAATGAGTGTAAAACGCCGTGGATTCCTCAAGGGGTCACTTGCCGCCACCGCCGCCGCCGCAATCGCACCATCGCTTCTGGCTGCGCAAGCGGAGGGTTCGAAGCCGGATGTATGGGTAATTCACGGAAAAGATAAAGAAAAACTCATGGCAAAATGCCTGGAGATCATAAAATCCCAGGGCGGCTTCGGGAAGAATATAAAAACACTCGCGCTGAAAATCAACGCTGCATGGGCAAGAGAGCCTGAAACAGGGGCCAATACAGACCCCGTACTCGTTTCAGCATTCCTGGCTGGCGTGAAAAAAATGGGGATAACCGACATTCTCATGCCCGAAAACAGCTGCGCGTCTCCAAAAGAATCATTTACAAAAAGCGGGATAGAGGAAGCGGCAAAGGCAAACGGCGTCAAGATGATAGACCTTAAAACAAAAGGCGATCACTTCAGAAAAGTAAAAATACCTGGTGGAGAATCACTCAAGGACGTAGAAGTCGCAAAGTACTTTATGGACTCCGACGCGGTCGTCAACATGCCTGTCGCAAAGCACCACGGCGGCGCAAAGCTGAGCATGGCGATGAAAAACTGGATGGGCGCCGTAAAGGACAGGGGCTACTGGCATAGAAATAACCTCCATCAGTGCATCGCCGATTTTGCAGAATTCATGAAGCCGACATGGACGATTATCGATGCGACCAAGACAATGATGGCCAACGGGCCGCAAGGCCCCTCAAAAAACATGAAATACCCCGATCTCTTGATCCTTTCAAAAAATCAGGTCGCCGCGGACGCATGGGCTTCGACACTTTTTCACGATTCCCCCGACAATGTACTGTACATAAAGCTCGCCGCGCGGAAGGGGTTGGGACCGTCCCGCCTGGAGGATATGAATATTCACAAGATTGAGGGTTGAAGGTATGGTTTCCCGTACGGTGGGAAAAATCCGGCTTCTGACAAGGCTTTTTTGCCTCGTGCTTTTCACGGGATTTTTGTTGGCGGCCTCACTGCCGCAGCTTTCCAGAATACTGCCGCAGTCAGGAGTTTTTGCGCTAACGGCATCATTCATCTCAGAAAAGAACATATCGTTCCCGGCGTTATGGCTGATACTGCCCGGTCTTTTCATCCTTGCAGCCGTTCTAAGGGGACGAGTGTTCTGTTTGTGGGTGTGTCCGATGGGTACGCTTTTCAGCGCGGCCTCCAAATACTCGCTAAAATGGCAACTGCTCCGCTGGAATATAGCGGGAACCGTGTTCTGGGCCGGGATATTTTCATCGATTCTTTCAGTACCTGTTTTTCTTTTTGCCGATCCACTTTCGCAATTTACAAGGCTCGGACTTCCGCTAAACGGGCTTTTGATACCGGCAACTTTTATTCCACTTGCCTTCAGCCTGGCCCTGCTGCTTTTGCACTTTATACAGCCTATGATATGGTGCTCAAAGCTCTGTCCGCTGGGATACCTGGCAAAGTTCCTAAAAAGAGACAAGACCCGTCTCCTGTCCAAATTTGCAAAGGAGCGGCGAGAGCTTATCGGAGGAATTGTAGTGGGAATTCCGCTTGCATTGTGCGCAAAAAAGCTCGGAACTTTTCAGCGGGACAAATCTGCGGGCAAGTATCCCCTGCTTCCACCAGGGGCAGTCCGAACGCAGAGGTTTTCAGCACTCTGCATGAGGTGTTACGCATGCATAAAGGTCTGCCCGTCTGGTATACTTACGGCAAAATTTCCTCACAATGCGGATGCCGGAAGCTGGTTTGCTCCAGAAATGGACGCGGACAAGGGAGCCTGCGGGCAGTACTGCGTCGAGTGCAACCGAGTATGCCCGACGGGTGCGATAAATTTTCTTGAGGAAAAGGCAAAGCAGTCCCTGCAGATCGGAGTCGCACATGTCCGCCGAGGCGCATGTCTGGCATGGACCGACAAAGAATACTGTATGGTCTGCCACGAATACTGCCCCTTCGGAGCCATAGATATTGACGAATCGCCCGATGGCATTCCGCGACCGGTCGTGAAAGAAGAACTTTGCAGGGGCTGCGGTGCCTGCCAGTATGCGTGTCCGGCAAAACGCGACGGCAAGGCAATCATAATAAATGGCGTTGAAAGGCAAAACTTCCTCCACGCCGGATAACGCAAAAGATTGTCAAGTTATCTTAACGAGACTTGAAAAATAAGTTATCTGAATTCCATTATTCATAGCATTCGCCATGAAGGCGTCTCCAGAAGATTGGGAAACGATTATGACAAACGAGATACAGAACTCTGTCGGCAATTCCGCCAACGAGTACGTAATAAAGATAGTGGCGGGCAATATGCGCGGCACAAAACTCCCCATAAGGAAGTCGGACTTCACGCTGGGCCGTTCGTCCGAGGCCGATATTCATGTAAACGACACCCTCATATCCAGAATACACTGCCGACTCTCCCTGGAAAACAACTGCTGGTTCGTGGAAGACCTTAACAGCACAAACGGCACTTGGGTCATGGGCCAGAAAGCGCACGGAAAGATTTCCCTTCCGCTAAAGACATCGGTCAGGATCGGCAAAACGATATTCGAGCTTTACGATCCTTATGTGGGCGAACGTACCGGGGTCTACGAAAAACCCGCGATATCCTACAGGATACAGCCGGAAACCCTCAGTTCAGTAGAGGAACAGCCGGGCAGAGAAAATGTGATAGAGCCTAGGATACAAAATGAGGAAAATCAACGCCTTGCCGCGGTATACAAATTCCAGAACATAATATCATCGGTCTTTGAGGAGAAAGAGCTCCATATTAAAATATTGAGTGCCGTCTGCAACATAATAAAAGCCGACCGCGCGTACTTGTTGCTTTACGACCTGACCAGCGGGGAGTTCCAACCAAAACTCGGCAGGATTGCGAACAAAATGACCGAGATCATAGACGCTAAAGACATAAATCAAACCATCGTGGCGTTTGTCAAAGACAACCGCGAGGCAATTCTCTCCATAGATAAGTTTCAAGACGATAAGATTACGGAGACAAAGGTACCCGTGGTCTCCCATATATCCACAAGCATAATGTGCGTACCGATGCTGGGCCGCCAGCAAACCCTCGGAATGCTCTACCTTACACTGACCAGTCCCCAGGAGAAATATACGGAAGACGACCTCCGCCTGCTCACCGTCATAGCTCACACGGCAGGAATGGCCGTGGAACACAGTAACATGATGGAGTTCAATCTCAAGAATGAGCGGCTCGTAGCGACCGGAACGACAGCCGCGACGCTGTCCCATTACATAAAGAATATTCTGGCGGGACTCGACGGCAGCCTCAACCTCCTCCGAATGGGGCTTGACGAGAAAAATTACGAGCTCTCCGATGAGGCCTGGCATATTCTCAATAAAAACCACAGAAGGCTCGGCAATGTAGTGCTGGACCTGCTCAATCTTGCCAGTGAACAAAAACTTAACTTCTCAATAGAAAACGTTGCCGATATCATGACTGATGTTGGTGAGCTTTTCTTCCCGCAAATGCAGCAGGAAGGCATAACCCTCGTGGTCAATCCAAAAATAAAAGAACTGCCGCTTTATGCGGAAGTCGATCCGAAGGGAATCCATAGAATACTCCTGAATCTGCTTACTAACGCGGAATTCGCTATACAGCAGAAACGCACAGACCTTGAGCAGACAGATATAGGAAAGATCACTATCGATGCCTGTTTCAGCGACACCAAGGACTATATAATCGTGGGAGTGAGCGATGACGGCCCCGGCTTGGAAGAGGCTGAGACAAAAAAAATATTTGACCTCTTTATAACCTCAAAAGGTTCGGCCGGCACCGGGCTCGGCCTTGCCGTCTGCAAAAGAATAGTTGAAGCTCATGGCGGTTCAATAACCGTCAAGAGCGAAAAGGGCAAAGGCGCGACGTTCTCGTTCTCGCTGCCTGTCGCCCATAACGAGATGAATACGAGCACAAGATCAATCAAACGTATTTTTACCAAATGAGTCAGAAAAAAGCCCGCAACAAAAATAAAAAACTGATTGATTCAGACCGCGATTCGGATAAACAGGATAACGGTATTCTGAAAATCCCTGTGCTGACACTCACAAATACGGTGGTATTCCCGTTCACACTTTCGCCGCTTGTCATCGACAGCGATTCATCAATAAAAACAGTACAGCAGGCGATGGCCTCGAACAGGCTCATTGGGCTCTTCCCTGAACTGCCGGAGCAAGCGCTTACCACGAAAAACGAAAGCCCCGGAGTGAGTATCGAGGAAGAGACTATTGACGGCAAAAAAGTCACAAAAATAGGCGTTCTTTCCAGGGTCGTGAAGCTTCTCAGATTTCCCGACGGTACCGTGAGAATACTGGTAAGAGGACTCGGACGAATCAGGCATGTCAGCTCTGCCGGGGAGGAAAAGGACGGAGTTCTTTATGCGGTTGTCGAAAAGATAAAGCTGGTCAAGGAAAAAAATATTGAAATAGCCGCGATGGTGAAAAATGCGCTGAATCAGTTTCAGGAAATCATATCATATTCGCCAAATTTCCCGGAAGAGTTGAAAGTCGCAATCCTCAATATAGACGATAATGACAGGCTCATCGATATGATAGCCGACACTCTCAACATAAGCACGTCCGAAAAAATACGGATGCTCGCCGTACCGTCGCTCCATGAGCGCCTCCAATTTCTCACGATACTGCTGAACCGCGAGGTGGAAGTTATACATCTGGGAACTGAGATCCAGAGTCAGGTACATAATGCGCTCAGCAAGACTCAACGCGAATATTTCCTGAGGGAACAGCTCAAGACCATCAAGAAAGAGCTTGGCGATGACATGAAAAACCCGGATATCACAGCGATAGAGGAAAACATTGCCAAGCTGACATTGCCGGACCACGTTCTCAAGACTATCAAAAAAGAGTCAGAGCGGTTGAAGATGATACCGCAGGCATCAAGCGAATACAATGTGGCATATACATATATCGACTGGCTGCTCGAGGTACCGTGGAGTAATTTTTCAAGGGACAGCATAGACGTTACACGCGCCGCTAAAATACTCGACAAGGACCATTACGACCTCAAAAAGGTCAAGGAGCGCATACTCGAATTTCTCGCGGTACTCCAGCTTAAAAAGGACGACAAAAAGTCGCCCATACTCTGTTTCGTCGGGCCGCCCGGAGTCGGAAAAACGTCACTGGGCCAGTCAATAGCAAGGGCAATGGGAAGAAAATTCGTCAGAATGTCGCTCGGTGGAATAAAGGACGAGGCAGAAATCAGGGGACACCGGAGGACATATGTCGGCGCGCTTCCGGGAAGGATTATCCAGGGATTAAAAAAAGCCGGCACGTCAAACCCTGTCTTCATGCTGGATGAAATCGACAAGATAGGCAATGACTTCCGGGGCGACCCCGCATCCGCCCTTCTGGAGGTACTTGATCCCCAGCAGAACCACGCATTCAATGATCACTACCTTGAGCTGGATTATGATCTCAGCAGCGTAATGTTCATAGCGACCGCGAACATACTCGATACCATTCCTCCCGCGCTCCTCGATAGAATGGAGATAATACGACTGCCCGGCTATACGGCGATGGAAAAAAAGCAGATAGCGAAAAAATTTCTGATTCCGCGCCAGATAAAAGAAAATGGACTCAATGCGTCCCATATAAAAATAAGCCCGGATGCAACAGATGAAATAATAAACTATTATACACGCGAGGCCGGAGTACGAAGCCTTGAAAGGGAAATAGGCGCGCTGTGCCGGAAAACGGCTAGAAAAATAGTAGAATCCGGTGAAAATAAAAAACGCCCTGTTACCATCATTGACGCTAAGAAAACACGTGAATTCCTCGGACCCCGCAGGTTTTTTATGGACGAAGCGGAACGAAAATCCGAGCCCGGCCTTGCCACAGGAATGGCCTGGACCAGTGACGGCGGCACAATAATGCCGATTGAGGCTACGATGATGCCGGGGAAAGGTGAGCTAAAACTCACGGGTTCGCTCGGCGATGTGATGAAAGAAAGTGCGATAACGGCATTCAGTTATATAAAAAGCAAACATGAGCTTTACAAAATAGATTCGGATCTTTTTACTAAAAAAGACTTCCATGTACATGTTCCCGATGGCGCAACGCCTAAGGACGGTCCTTCGGCGGGAATAACAATCACTGCGGCGCTTGTTTCGCTGATGACAGGAAAACCCGTTCGCGCAGGACTGGCAATGACCGGCGAAATGACCCTTCGCGGGAAAATAAGCCCTGTAGGCGGAATAAAGGAAAAGGTTATAGCGGCCCATCGGGTCGGAATCAAAAAAATCGCGCTCCCTGAAAAAAACAGGAAGGATCTGGAGGACATTCCGGACGAGGTAAAGAAAAAGATTTCGTTCAACTTTTTTGAAACTGCCTCCGACGCTCTTGATTTTGTACTTGAAAAAGGGAAACCTGGAAAAGTCAGAAAATGAGAATATTAGCAGTCATTTTTCTTCTTACGGGAATGCTGCTGCCTTTGCTTTCTGCCGAGGAATATCTGAGCAGCAAGAGTTTTCTCGAAAAGGCCAGAAACCCAGTAGGCAAAAACTACTGGGTCACAATGGAAGGAAAGGCCATTCACAGGCGCAGGGACAAAGACAATTCAGAATCTCCCATATATGTGGCGTTGAGGATGTTTCCGGACAGGACAGCGGCTCAAGTTATAATAAACGGGAACGAAGGGTATCTGCTGGGACAAAAATATGAACCCGGTCCCGAATCGACAAGTGTGATAGCGATGGAGCCGAAACCGGCGAAATCGAAGCTCGCTGAATTCGGACTCCGGCCTCAAGACCTTACGATGGCATTCATGTTCTGGGATTTTGATAAAGAGCTTTCGTCGGAAAGAATCAAAGGCTACGAGTGCCGTGTCTTAAAACTGAATTCGCCCTCAAAGGATGAATACATCCATGTTTATATAAATTCGGAATACTATTTTCCGCTCAAGGTTGAATGGTTCAGAAAAAGTGAAGACAAACCGTACCGCACAGGAGAGTTCGGTTCATTTCGGAAGCATGGCGATTTCTGGCTGGTAAGCAGCCTTCTGATATACGGCCCTGGATGGAAAACGAGGATAGATTTTGACAAAACGGCGGCGGATTTCTCCGATAAATCCATTCCTGCGGAGCTTTTCAGAAAAATAGAGGGGGAGGCGGGAAAATGAAAATAGTTATAGCGCCTGACTCGTTCAAGGGATGCCTCAGAAGTCCGAAAGTCTGCGAGGCATTGAAATCCGGGATACTCGAGGCTGATCCATCAGCGGAAGTAATATGTGTTCCGATGGCCGACGGCGGCGAGGGTACAGTCGAGGCGGCAGTCGCTGCGACCGGAGGGAAAATAAGAAAAATTGAAGTCCCAGGTCCGCTCGGAAAGAGTGTTGTGGCTGAATTCGGAATACTCGGGGGCCAGTCTACGGCAATCATGGAAATGGCTTCTGCAAGCGGGATTGAACTCCTTTCAAAAGAAGAGCTTAACCCTTTGAAAACAAGTACCTACGGCACGGGCGAACTTCTTCGCGAAATACTTGCAACCGATATACGCAGGATTATAATCGGAATAGGCGGCAGCGCTACGGTCGATGGCGGAAGCGGGATGGCGTCCTCACTTGGCTACAGGTTCCTCGACAAGGAAGAAAGAGAACTTCCAAAGCATTGCGCGGGCGGAGACCTTGACAGGCTCTTTTCGATAGATGCTCTGAACGCACTTCCCGGCATAAGGGAAGTCGAAATAATAACGGCGTGTGATGTTACAAATCCGCTTCTCGGCAAAAACGGAGCGGCAAGGGTTTTCGGTCCTCAGAAGGGCGCCACGCCCGAAATGGTCGAAATGCTGGAAAAAAATCTTGCGAATTACGCTTCAGTGCTGATGCGGGAAGGATTTCTGGAAACTGTTGACAATCCTGGAGATGGCGCAGCCGGAGGACTGGGAGCAGGGCTGAGGGCATTTTGCGGCGCGAGAGTCGAATCGGGCGCGCAGCTCATGATGAAGGTGAGCGGGCTCGAAAGGCATCTTGATGATGCTGATCTGCTGATTACCGGCGAGGGTTGCACGGATTCCCAGACCGGTGCCGGCAAGCTATGTTCCGTACTGGCTCACGCGGCACGTGAAAAAAATGTACCTGTCGTGCTTGTTTCAGGTGCATTAAAAGGAGATGCGGACTCACTGCTCAAGATATTCGCGGCTGCTTACAGTATAACGCGCGGACCATGTTCGCTAGAGGAAGCCATAGACTCGGCGGAAGAGAACCTTTACCTCGCCGGCAAGAACATTGCCGGACTGCTGAAATCATTCCGTTAATATTCTCGCAAAACGATTGAAAAAACACCTTTCCATAGTAAGTTATTCCGTTCGATGCAATAACTATTCAAAGCCTTTCATTCGCGGGCTTTGCTGAATATGAACTTTTGTCCCCTGGAGGTAGATTAAAATGACCGAAGAAAACAGTATCCCGCCCGAAGATCAGCAATCGGAACCGCCCGCTCAGCATACTGCACAAGAAGCAGCTTCATACGGCGCCGACAAGATAATAGTTCTTGAAGGACTGGCGGCAGTAAGAAAGCGGCCGAGCATGTATATCGGCGATACCGGACAGCGCGGTCTCCACCACCTTGTCTATGAAGTAGTCGATAACAGTATAGACGAAGCACTCGCGGGCTACGCAAAGTTTGTGGATGTAGTGATACACACGGACAACAGCGTTACCGTCAGCGACGACGGACGCGGAATTCCGGTCGATATGCACAAGGGCGAAGGCAAACCTGCCATCGAAGTTGTAATGACGGTGCTGCACGCCGGCGGGAAGTTTGACCACGACTCCTATAAGGTTTCCGGTGGATTGCACGGGGTAGGTGTTTCCTGCGTAAACGCGCTCAGTAAATGGCTCGAAGTCGAAGTCCACAGGGATGGCGGCGAATATCATATCAGGTTTGAAAAAGGCGACACGGTAAGCCCGCTTGTTAAGACAAAAACCACTCAGAAGCGCGGAACGATAGTAACCTTCAAGGCCGATGATGAAATATTCTCGGTATCCGTTTATGTTTGGGACATTCTGGCGAACCGTCTCCGTGAACTCGCATTCCTCAATAGGGGAATAACCATCACACTGACCGATGAAAGAGTTCCAGAGGGCGAAGAAATCCGCAAAGAAACCTTCTTCTATGAGGGCGGGATATGCGAATTTGTAAAGCACCTCAACACTAACAAGCAACCGCTGCATCAGCAGGTGATCTATCTGCACCGCGAGCGCGACGGAGTCGATGTCGAAATCGCAATGCAGTACAATGACGGCTTTACCGAAAACATCTTCAGCTATACGAATAATATCAATACAATTGAGGGCGGTACACATCTTACGGGCTTCCAGACGGCGCTCACCAGGACAGTCAATGCCTATGCGAAAAATAACAACATGCTCAAGAACGAAAAGGCTATGACAGGCAACGATACGCGCGAAGGCCTCACAGCCGTGATAAGCGTTAAAGTATCGGACCCGCAGTTCGAGGGGCAGACCAAGACGAAGCTCGGCAATAGCGAAGTTCGCGGGATTGTAGAGTCAGTTGTAAATGAAGGGTTCGGCGAATTCTTCGAGGAAAACCCGCAGACGGCCAAGGACGTAATACTCAAATCTATGACAGCGGCCCGTGCCCGCGAAGCCGCCAGGAAAGCGAGAGAACTCGTTCAGCGCAAAGGCGCTCTCGATGGATTCGCATTGCCCGGCAAGCTTTCCGACTGTTCGGAACGCGATCCCGCAAAGTGCGAGATTTACATAGTAGAGGGCGACTCGGCGGGCGGTTCCGCAAAGCAGGGACGCGACAGCTCCTTCCAGGCGATACTGCCGATCCGAGGCAAATTACTCAATGTTGAAAAGGCAAGACTTGACAAGGTGCTTGAGAACAAGGAAATCCAGTCACTTGTTGCAGCAATAGGCTGCGGCATCGGCAATGAAGATTTCAACATAGAAAAATCACGCTATCACCGCATCATCATAATGACCGACGCGGACGTTGACGGTTCCCATATCAGGACTCTTCTTCTTACATTCTTCTTCCGCCAGATGAAGAAACTCATTGAGGCGGGATTCATCTACATAGCCAAACCTCCTCTTTTCAAAGTGACCAGGAAGAAGAAAGAGAGGTACATTGATACCGAAGAGCAACTTGACGAGTACCTTATAGAACTCGGCTGCGAAGACATAGAGGTCTTCCGCGATGAGGAACAAAGCATTGATACGGAGGTACTTAAAAAGATCCTTTCGCTTCATACCAAGATCCAGCAAATATCTCTTGGCCTTCACAGGCACGGAATAGAACCTGATATTTATATCGCTAACATAAAAGACGATACGTTTCCAGTAGCCCGTATTTCAGCAAGAGAAAAAGATGGAACAAAGACAGAATGTTTCGTTTACTCCGATGTCGAAGAGGCGCAAGTCGTCGAAGAGCTCGAAGCGAGACTTTGCGAGCCGCCCCAGATAGAGCCCGAAGGCCAAGTTCTGGAAGGTGAAGCGGGCCAAGTTGAAATAGACAAGGTAAAAACAATAAGCCCGGTAGACGTTCTGAGCATCTATGAAGCAAAGACATGTGAAAACTTGGCGCACGAAGTAAAAGAGCTGGGATTCGAGTTCAACGACCTGCTTGCAGGAAGGAAAGACCTCTTTACGATAAAGTCATCTGATCAGGGAGAGATAAAAGCCAACTCAATAAAGGGTCTTTTTGAAGAGATCAAAAAGAATGGACGCCAGGGAGGAATGCACATCCAACGCTACAAGGGTCTCGGTGAAATGAACCCTGAACAGCTATGGGAAACAACACTGGAACCGACCAGGAGAAAAATGCTCAAGGTTACGATGGAAGATGCCGTCGAAGCCGAAAGAATATTTACTCTTCTTATGGGAGATGTCGTCGAACCCAGAAGAGAGTACATCGAGAAATACGCCGCCGGCGTAAAAGACCTCGATATATAAAAAAATTCAGAAAGGGGCCATTGTATTATGTCGGATACGACTGCGATGAAGGAAAAAAAAGGGGGCGCTGAAATCAGTGCTGCGGGAAAGGATAAAAATCTTCAGATTGTGCTGAGCCAGATCGAAAAAGAATTCGGTAAAGGCTCGATAATGAAGCTTGGCGATGACTCAATGCATGTGGATGTCCCCACAATAAGTACCGGGGCGCTGGCCTTAGACATAGCGCTCGGAGTAGGCGGACTTCCCCGGGGAAGAGTCGTAGAAATATTCGGGCCGGAATCTTCAGGCAAGACCACGCTCTGCCTGCACGTTATCGCGAACGCCCAGAAGTCCGGCGGAATAGCGGCGATAATAGATGCGGAGCATGCGATAGACCCGTCCTACGCCGAAAAAATAGGCGTCAATACAAAAAACCTTCTTATCTCACAGCCTGACTGCGGAGAAGACGGACTCAACATTGCCGACGCTCTTATAAAGAGCAATTCAGTCGATGTTCTTGTGATAGACTCTGTCGCGGCGCTTGTGCCGAGGGCCGAAATAGAGGGGCAGATGGGCGACTCTTTCATGGGTCTGCATGCGCGCCTCATGTCGCAGGCGTTGAGAAAGCTTACCGGCGCGATAAGCAAAAGCCGCACATGCTGTATATTCACAAACCAGATAAGGGAAAAGATTGGCGTGATGTTCGGAAACCCCGAGACGACCACAGGCGGAAACGCCCTGAAATTCTATAGTTCGGTAAGGCTTGACATAAGAAAAATAACGGCTCTCAAGGACAACGCTGGAGTGGTAACTGGTCACAGGACCAGAGTTAAAGTGGTGAAAAACAAGCTTGCCGCACCGTTCCGAATAGCCGAATTTGACATAACATACGAAGAAGGCATTTCCAGATCGGGTTCAATTCTGGATGTCGGATGCGACTTGGGCGTTATTGACAAAAAAGGCTCATGGTTTGCGTTCGAGGGCGAACAGCTTGCACAGGGACGTGACCAGACCAAACAAATTGTCATGGAAAGCGCCGAACTTCAGAACAGAATACTTGAGAAGATCAAGGAAAAACTTGCTGCGAAATAAAGTCAGATGAATTTTAAAGTAAAATCTGATAAATATCGGCTAAAAGCCGCCGCCATATTTGTGGCGGCGCTTTTTGTCTTTCCCGTGCTGGCCCCCGCAGAAATACCCGCGGTGGAGAATAAGTCAAAGCAGCTCGGCGATACTGCCCTCAAGGAGGCCGATTACGATGAGGCTATAGTCTTCTACAGGCGATTCAAGGCGGACTCCGCGAGCAACGCGGAAAACCTTAAGACCGCCTATATTGCACTGATAACATCTTACATAAAAGGGGCTTACCCGGCACTCGCATCGAGGGAACTGGATGAATTCATTGAACGCTTTCCCGAATCAAACCTTGATACCGTGAGTCTTTTCCGCGCGGACATTCTCATGCTGAACGGAAATTCTGCCGAGGCGGCCCCGATTTACAAGGAACTCATTTCCGGAAAAGATAATGCTATCCGTCTCTATGCGATTCAGGGCTTTGCGTTCTCTCTGATGCAAGAAAAAAAATGGACGGAAGCCTCGGAAATGTTTTCATCCTTAGAGAACTCCGCGGAAACCCTGAAGCTGAAATGGTCCGGCTTTAAGGGAAAAATCTTCTGCATGATAATGGAGGACAAAACAGAGACCGCGGAAAAAGAACTTTCCCAAAAAATTGAAAATTGTCCGGCGACTGAAAAGACGGATATGGAAATACTCTCTCTCATGCTTTCCGTCCAGAAAGGCAATATCTTGGATTTGAGCAACACCTACGAGCGTCTAAGAAAAAAAATAGGCTCCGAGCCGTACCCGCTTCTCTATATGACTGTCAATTTCATTGCCGGCAAGTTCCTGAAAAAGAAAGACTTTGATGAGGCCATAAAATTCCTCAAAGAGGCATTCATATTCGCGCCTTCGGACAGAGAAAGAAAATCCATCCTTAAAATAATGATTAATGTCTATGTCTCAGCGGGGCTCAAGGACAAAGCCATCTCGGCTGCGGAACGGTATCTGGAATATTTCAAAGAATCAAAAGATATTAATGACATAAAACTCCAGACAGCAAGACTTTATCACGACAAGGCCAATAACCCAAGGGCATTGAGACTCTACTCTGAAATCATGGACGACAGCCAGTGTTCATTCGATATGAAGTTCAACGCCGCCGTAGAGTCCGCCAACATCCACATAACCGACAAACGCTATGACCTCGCCTCCGAAAATATAAAATATATCATAGCCAACACTGTTGACCGCGAGCAGAAGAGCGAGGGCGAACTTCTTATGGCCCAGATATATTTCATCAAGAAGGAATATGCCAGGGCTGCTTCAGAATTTGAAAAAGCAGCCGATATGGACGTCCCAAATATCCGGGAAAAGGCGCTTTACTGGCTGATGCGCTCATATATCGAAATGAACAATCTTGGAAAAGCCCTCGAGGTCTCCGAAAAAATACTCTCCTCATTCAAAGAGGGTAAAATCATCATAGAAGCCGCTTATTACCATGCCGATATCCTTAACCGGCTCGGAAGAGAAGCCGAAGCCGAAGCTGAATTTGTCAAAACAGCCCGCGCCTATAAGTCAAGCGAATTCGCCGAACTCTCACTTTTCCAGGCCGGAAAAATAGCTTTTGACAATGCCGAATACTCGAAAGCATCTTCATATTTCTCTGAGCTCATTTCGAGATATCCCAATTCAACCATCTCGCCTAACGCACTTTACAAAAAATTATGCACCGAATATTCCACTGGCAATGAAAACATGGCATTGGAATCTGCCCGGATGCTCATCGATAGATATTCCTCCAGCGAATTCGCACCGGCAACCTTGTTCTGGCTCATAGATTATTACCGCGAAAAAAGGCTATACGAAAAGGCAAGTGCCACGGTCACCGAAACAATGGAAAAATACAAAGACAACCCGCTCGTCTCAGCTCAAGCCCTTTATGAATCGGCCAATATCAGCATAATGCTCAAGGACTACGACAAGGCCCTCGCCTCCCTTAAAGAACTCAACGAAAAATTCCAGCAGCAGGAAATAAATACCGAAGGGCTCTACCTCACCGCTGAAATATTGTCGGAAAAAGGCGACTACTCGGAAGCCATAAAATACTATAAAAAAGCAGCCGAACGCAGACCCGCATCCCCCCTCGAAACCGCCTGCACCGGAAGAATAGGCGACTGCGATTTTGCCCTTTATTCGAAAAGTTTTCAGAAAGAATATATAGAAGAAGCCATATCCTCCTTTGATAAAATCCTGGAAAAAAACCATATCACTCCCGATATCAGAAACCAGACCATCTACAAACTAGGCAAATGCTATGAAACACTCGACAATATAAAACTTGCCATAGGAAAATACAGAGAGCTCATATATACATACAAACTTCAGACCGAAAAAGGACTCGTCGTCGATAAAATATGGATAGTCAAAGCCATCCATTCGGCAATATCAATTTATATGAAGATAGCTTCGCCCGAGGCCATGGACAATGTTGTCAAAGCCTATAAAATGCTCATAAAGGTAAACCCCGAGATGGCCGATGAATACCAGAAAATCATCGAAACTCTCAGGAACAAATATAAAGTACAGCTCTAAAAATCGGAGGAATTGAAAATGTTATTCTATCAACTCATGAGGGACGGCGGGCCGGTGATGTGGCCTATCCTCTTCTGCAGTCTGGCCGCTACTTATATCTTTATCGAAAAGTGGTTCCACCTCCACAGGGAACAGGTCAATGTGGGCGAACTGGTAGCCGGCCTTACCAACGTCCTAAAAAGAGAGGGAATTATCGAAGCTCTCACACTTTGTGATAACACACCAGGGCCGGTAGCCAGAGTCCTCAGCTCCGCAATACAGGCTTACGACAAGGGCGACGACGATATAAAACAGTCGCTTGAAGACGCCGCATTTATCGAGCTGCCCAAACTCGACAGAAAACTTAACGCGCTTGCGACAATATCCTATGTGACACCGCTTCTGGGACTGCTCGGCACAGTGCTCGGGATGATGGGAGCGTTCAAGACCATCCACGCCAAGCAGGGAGTATATCTTTCCGCCGCGGACCTTTCGGGTGACATAGGCATGGCGCTCATAACAACCGCCGCGGGCTTGACTATCGCAATACCTTGCTATATCGCCTATAATTACCTCGTGTCAAGAGTCGAGGCGATAACCCTCGATATGGAAAAGGCTGCCAGCGAAATTCTCTACTTCTTTAAAAATCATAGAAAAAACGGGAAAAACGAAAATGGACCTCAGGAACGGGCCTCTTAATTTCAGGTCAAGACTGAAAATCCTTAAAGGCAAGGCCGACATGACCCCGATGGTCGACGTGCTTTTCCTATTGCTCATCTTTTTCATATTGAGCAGCTCATTCGTCCAGGTGTCCGGTATAAAAGTCGATTTGCCGGAGATATCGTACGGAAGTAATCTGGGCGTTGAAAAATTTGTAATCACCATCGATGAGACAAGCAATGTGTTTTTTAACGACCAGCCTATCGGCAGATGGGATTTTCTCAAGGAAAAACTCTCACAACTCGGCTCAAGAAGTGAGAGCGGAACCATTGTTCTCAGGGCCGATGACAAAACGCCCTTCGGTACCGTCGCAAAGGTAATGTCAATTGCGGAAGAGGCCAAATTAAGTGTTTTTGTCGTTACCGTCCAGCCGCAGAAGGGAGTCGAAAAAACGGTATTCAGGGACACTGGTTCAGATGAGTAATTCATTCATTCTTCTCAGAGAAAAAAAGGTTGCCATCTTCATAACTGCCGCCGCAATCCTTATAACCGTAGCCTTCCACCTCATGCTCTTTGTTTTATTTTCTCCCGCCACCGCCAGATACGGCGACAACAACAACAGCAAAAGAAGTATCTCCATGCTCTCATTCGACAACAAAAATAGCGCCATTATCAGCGCAAACATAGGCCGCTGGCTCCAGTATGGCGACCCGTACCTGATGGCAAAACCCGGTAGAAAATCAGGCTACAGCAGCACTTTCTATAAAAATGGATTCAGACGCACGTTCCCAGATCTCGAAATCAAAGGCAAACATAAAACACTTGACTTCAGAGCAGGCCGTTATTCCCCCCTGGAAGCTATCGGAAATTATAACGATACAATCGTAAGGGAATCGATAATCAACATAATGTCTTTGAGTCCCACCCCCGCAAAAGAAACCTCGCACATGACAAGAAAATCAAAATATCCGTTATGGGCTGAGCAGTCCGGCGAGAGACTTCCACAGCTCTTTAAGGCTGATGAAATACCTTCAATAGCCGCACTCATAAAAGAACACTCCCCCTCTTCCGCCTCGGTCTTTGGAGTGACCCCGCTGAGAGAAGGCATGATACCAAGAATAAGACTCATCTCCGGATGCGGCGTCCCGGAAATGGACCAGTTCGCAATGAAGGCTCTCGTATCGCATGCAATCGCAAATCAGGGAGAAATGGAAAAACACGGAACGAAAATAGTCAAAGTTCTCTGGAAGGAAGGAAACTGATATTATGATACCAATTGATTATTCTACAGGCTTTGTAATATATATCTTCATCTGGATGCTGACCCTGGCCTTCCTATGGATACGCGAGGAGTGGCGCGAGAAAGAACACGAGTGGGAGCGAGAAAAAGACATTCTAAGCTTCTGCGACAACTGCCACTACGCTTTTCTCGCCAAGTACAATGAAAACATTACGCGCTGCCCCCGCTGCAACGGCATGGTAATAATAAGAAAGCGCCGCAGCGGCATATAAAACCGAAAACAAAACGAACTTATCCCATTTTATGCGGATATTCAAGTCCTGGATACTTTGTGAAGGTGTTCAAAAAAAAATATGGAGTTACACCTGGCGTTTTCAGGAACAGAGAAAAGATTTCCGGACTTTCCGATTGAATTTTCAACTTGGTGAAATATTTTCATAAGTCCGTTTATATGGGAGATTTGTCTTGTCAAAAATAAAATATTATAGAAGAAAGCTGAAAAGCAAGCTTTATGATTTGACCAATAAGCTGCTTTACGGCTGCGGAATGGGCTCCACGGGAGTCGTCAACAAAAGGGAACTGAGGATAGCCGGACTCCAGCGCACCGGCAACCACGCCGTTATCAACTGGATATTTGCGCAGAGCCCGGAGACCAAATGCTACCTTAACTGTGTCAAGCCGGATACAGACCCCTATTTGTCCTTTGAGCGCAGAGGCACTGTGCGCGAGTTCCAGAAAGATTTCTTTACAAAATTCAACATCAGCGCCGAGCGGCTTGGCCGCTTTTCACGCAAAGAACTTCTGGTCTACAGCTACGAAGAGGAGTTTCTGGAGGACGTTTTCTGTTCGGGGAAATTTGAAGCGAACCATGACCGCTGGATTGGAAAAAGTGCCGAACGATTCGACATGATAATACTGAGAGACCCCTATAACCTCTTTGCCAGCAGACTTAAAAAGGAAGAGGACATCAACGCCAACAGATACTCCCTCAAGAAGGACGGCGAAAGAGAGACCGTTATAAAAATATGGAAGTCCTACGCCCGTGAATTCACCGGCAAAACCAGCCTCATCAAAAATAAGCAGCTCCACATAAACTATAACAAGTGGTTCCTCGAAAAGGAATACCGCAGGGAACTCGCCGAGTCGCTCGGACTTGAGTTTTCAGACGACGCAATAGACCAGGTTCTCTCCATCGGAGGCGGGAGTTCATTTGACAGAACGAGCAAGGACAGCTCCGGCACGCAGATGAAGGTTCTTGAAAGGTGGAACCACTACAAGGATGATGAAAACTTCATCAATCTTTTCAAAGACAACGAACTTGTAGAACTTTCAGAAGAAATCTTCGGACACATCCCCGGCACCGAAATCTTCCGATAATCGCGGCAGTCGAGTGAGCATCACTTCATGCAGGCTTTTTCCATGTACATGTGGCAGACATGCTTTCCGGGAGGAGTGCTCCTAGCGCGGATAGTCCTTGCCTGATGCATATATAACCATTGACTTGGCATATTTACAATTGGGGGCAAGATTAGCAGAGTGGGGCATGTTTGCGGAAAGATAGAGGGTGTCATCCTTTTTCATTCTGACGGATTTTGTCATATCGCCGACATGAAAGTCGACTTCGCCTTCAAGCAGTACATAGAACTCATCCGCATCATGCATCATCGGTTCACGTATTTTGTCGGATGGAAAATATTCCAGAATAAATGGATCGATTATTCTGTCAATCTTCTTGAAGGCAAGGGAAAAATATTTGATGCCGTATTCGGGGCCTTCATTTCTTATTATTTCCTCGCCACATGAAAGATTCCCCAGAAGATATGGCGGAGCTTTAAACTCATCTTCAAAAAGAGCCGTCACCGGTACGCCAAGCTCTGCCGCTATTTTTGACAATGCCGAAAGGGACGGATTGACTCTAAAATTCTCAAGCCTGGAGATATAACCCTTGGTAAAACCGGATTTTACGGCAAGCTGTTCGACCGTCATATTCTGTTGCTGCCGTATCCGTCTGATGCTTTCGGCTATGTTAGATAGGTTCATTGTCCCGGGCTTCCCTTTTGTTGTGTTGTTAAGATAGTTTCACAATCAGCAAAATAAAAGTAAACAAAATCAAAACAAGGATATTGACAAAACTCACAGTATCCCTTATAGTTTATTTTAATGAAACTTTCAATGAAACAAGGTGTTTCCAATGAATTCAATGGATTATGATGTGGTCGTAGTGGGTTCTGGCGTGGTCGGCGCTTCGATTGCCCGGCTGCTTTCATCATATGAACTCAAAGCCGCCGTGATTGAAAAATTTCCGGACGCGTGCTTCGGGGTTTCCAAGGCAAATTCGGGGATAATCCACGGAGCATTTCACCATGCGACAACAACGCTGAAGGCGAGGCTTGAGCTTAAAGGCAATATGATGTATGACCAGCTTCACAAGGAATTGGGATTTCCCTTCAAGCGAACGGGCATAATCGTGGCCGCCTTTTCAAGCGAGGAGATGAAAACAGTACGACTTCTTTACAAACAGGGCGTTGCCAACGGCGCGCCTGGAATAGAGATATGCGGCTCAGAGAGGCTGCTTAACCTTGAACCGGGCCTTAATCCTGACATCGCGGGCGGGCTTTACGCCCCTTTCGCTGGAGTGGTGGAGCCGTATCGCTTTGTCTTTTCCCTGATGGAATCAGCGCAACTGAACGGCCTTGATTTTATAAGAGACTTCGAAGTCGTAAGATCTTCGTACGACGGAAAACTGCACCAGGTCTTCTCATCGGACGGTCGGGCTGTTGCCGCTTCATTCGTGATAAACGCCGCCGGACTTTACGCCGATAAAATCTCTGAAATATTCAACGGTGAAAAATTCAAGATACACCCGCGCAAAGGTGAGGAATTTCTTCTTGACAGAAACTCTCCCGCACGTCCGAACAATGTTATTTTTCCTGTTCCGGCGAAAGAATCGAAAGGTATGCTTGTTATCCCGACCGTTGAGGGAACCACGATGATAGGCCCCACCTCTGAAAAAATAGACGATAAAGAGGACAGTTCAACGACATACAGCAACATGGAGCGCATATTCCTTCAGGCGTCTCGAATGGTTTCCGGAATATCCCGCAGAGACGTGATAACATCGTTCTCTGGACTGCGTCCAGTACTCGAAAACGAAGACTTTCTTATTGAAAAATCGCAGATGGCTCCTGCCTTTATACAAGTCGCCGGAATACAATCTCCCGGCCTAACCGCCGCTCCCGCGATTGCGGAATATGTCCTCGAAATCCTTTCAAAGGACTGCGGACTGAAACTGGAAAAGAAAAAGTCGTTCATCCCAGAAATATCCAGGACTGAAAAAATATACGGCATAAGTCCCGAAAAACTTGATGAATTAATAGAGAAAAATCCCGCTTACGGGAATATCGTCTGCCGCTGCGAACAGATATCAGAAGCAGAAATAGTCGATGCCATAAGAAAAGGGCATACGACAATAGACGGAATAAAATTCTATACCAGGAGCGGCATGGGAAGATGCCAGGGCGGTTTCTGCACTTATAAAATACTTAAGATTATATCAAGAGAGACCGGTATCCCAATCGACCATATTACCCGCAGAGGAAATGGCAGCTTTATCACCGGCGAAAGAATAAGCGGAGAACTCAAATGATTAAGAAAACTTATGACGCAATTATCATCGGTGGCGGCGCGGCCGGGCTTTCAGCCGCATGGAACGTAGCAAAGGCGGGATTCTCCACTGCTATCATCGAAAGGGAAAATTGCCTTGGCGGAATTTTGAATCAGTGCATCCACACTGGTTTCGGGCTTCACCGTTTCGGCAAAGAGCTTTCGGGGCCGGAATATGCAGAAATGGACATTGACCTTGTCGCCGCCAACAAAGTAGATTCTTTTATAAATACCACGGTATTCGAGATAAGGAGCAACGGCATACTAAAAAGCGTATTCGCATCTTCCGCCGAAGGCGTTACGGAATTTGAGACCCGTGCCGTGATTCTTTCGATGGGATGCCGTGAGCGTAATCGGGGAAACCTCGGAATTCCCGGAACAAGACCTTCCGGAATAATGACCGCAGGACTTGCCCAGCGCCTGCTTAATATCGAAGGCTATCTGCCCGGCCGGAAAGCCGTCATAATAGGCTCCGGCGACATCGGTCTTATAATGGCGAGACGCTTGACCTGGTCTGGCGCAATAGTGATGGGGGTCATCGAAATCCTCCCATACCCATCAGGACTTGCGAGAAATATCGCACAGTGTCTTGACGACTTCGAAATTCCGCTTTATCTCGGGCATACAGTATCAGCGATCAACGGAAAGGAACGCGTTGAATCCGTGGATGTTTCGCCGTTCAAAGATGGAGTGCCCAGCCTTTCAGGAACCTTCAAAATAGACTGCGATACCGTCCTGATTTCAGCAGGTCTGATTCCGGAAAACGAGCTTTCCGTCAAAGCGGGAGTCAAGCTGTCGAATGCCACTGGAGGCCCCTATGTTGATTCTTCTATGATGACGAATGTCCCGGGTATTTTCGCGTGCGGAAACGTATTGCACGTCCATGACCTTGTTGATTACGTCTCAGAGGAATCGGAAAATTGCGGGAGCGCGGTGGTCAGCTATCTTTCCTCTGATGAATGTTCATGTACGCAAGGAAATATCTCTGCCGGATCGAATATAAAATATATTGTCCCGTCAAAGTACCGGACCGGTATTCCTCAAAAATTTTATATGAGGAGCCTGATGCCGTTTGAAAATGCGATGCTCACAGTCAAGTGTGCCGATAAAATACTGTTTGAGCGCAAACTTAAATATGTGCGTCCCCCCGAGATGCAAAGCTTTACACTCACACCGGAAATGACAGACGGGCTTAATGAAAATTCCCCTGAGATAAATGTATCACTGACGGAGGTATAAACAAAATGAAAAAGAAACTGATATGTATTATATGTCCCGCAGGATGCACCATCGAAACCGAAACCGACGATGCAGATCTGGTAAAAGTTTCCGGCAACAAATGTCCGCGCGGTGCCGAATATGCCAGAAAGGAACTTCTCTCTCCCGAGCGAACCGTAACCGCTGTCGTTCCCTCTGATTCAGAAGTACTTCCATTCATTCCGGTCAGGACGGACAAGGCTATTTCCAGAAACCTTGTAAGTCAACTTCTAAAAACAATTTACTCTATAAAAGTCAAGACCCCTGTAAAAAGAGGCTCCGTTTTAATAGAAAATTTTCAAGCAAGCGGCGTAAATGTAATTTTTTCACGGAGTGTGAAGAATTGAAAAAACAAATGGTTAAATCCTTAAAAGTTGCAACTGTTCAACCGCCGATTCCCGAGAGCCAGAACGGTGGCATTGTTTCGCATGAAGAGATGATTGAAACTGGTTTGTTCCTGCTGGAAAAGGCGGCTAATGAAAATGCCGACATTATATGTCTACCTGAAATATTCAATGTCTTCGGTTTATCTATCGAAGATTCCTGGGAAAAGGCTTCGAATGAAGACGGTCTGTTAATAAAGATATTGGCCTTATGTAAAAAATATAAACTCTATGCGATTTATACATCATTGGAAAAAGACAATGGCTCTTTTGTTATAAGTTCCAGGATAATAGATCGCTGCGGGAATGTTGCCGGACAGTATCTGAAAACCCATCTCACTTTTTTTGAACGGGAAAAGTTAAAGATTGTACCGGGTGATGATATTCGCGTGTTTGACACTGATTTCGGACGGATCGGGATTATGATATGCTATGATTGTTATTTTCCCGAAGTCGCCGGTGTCCTGGCCGGAAAGGGCGCCGACATTATTTTTTATCCTGCTTTGCAACGATATTTTTCGGATACGTCGTTTGAGATTCAGACTAGGGCAAGGTCGCTTGACAACTCTGTATTTATTGTCCGCTCGAGCTATGGCGTCAGCCCGGGAATTGCATGGAAACCTGGCATAATGATCGGGCGCAGTTGTATTATAGATAGAAGCGGAACCATTATTGCGGATATGGGACATAACTCCGGCACGTTATCAGCCAATATAGATATCGGGTCTCCATTGATGAGTGAAGGTCCCGGCGGAACCGGTACTGTAAATTACAGAGATGTGATTAAATCATCAAGGAGACCTGAACTTTATAATTGAATATATAACCACTTTTTAAGGATATGCAGAAATGGGTAAATTAAATCTCGGTGAAATATATGGAACACACACACTGGTCGTCACAGCACACCGTGGATTTTCCGGCAGATTTCCCGAAAATACACTGCTCGCGTTTCGGGAAGCCGTCAATATCGGAGCTGACATTATCGAATTCGATCTTAGAGGCACTAAAGATATTATCCCGATAGTAATTCACGACCCGACTCTGGACAGAACTTCCGACGGAGAAGGATTGGTGGGAAATTATCTCCTTTCGGAAATCAAGAAATTTAATTTTTCATTCTGGCAAGGCGCTCATAATACAGGCAGGAAACTTTCATCTCCAGCATACGATGACATAAGGATTCCGACATTTCAGGAAGTCATTGACGCGATGAAGGGGAAAACATGCATGAATATCCAATTGTACGATACGACCCAACCATTGCTTGAGAAAATATGCAGGCTATATAAAGAATACGACCTTTACGAAGATGCCTATCTGACCGTAGGGACTTATTGGGAAGCGGAAGAAATACTTCGTATTGATAAAAAATCCTCAATATGCATACTCAACCGTCAAGGGAATATGACTAAAGATACTCTTAACGATTTAAAATCATTCGGATGCAAATACATTCAACCATTTAGAGCGGATGTAACATCTGAATTCTGCAGAAAAGTAAAAGAACTTTCTCTATGTGCAAATATGTTTTTTTCAGATACTGAGGACGATAATAAAAAATTCATCAGTACCGGAATTCAGGGAATACTCAGCAATTACCCTGATATATTGTTAAATAAGGAATAGAATTATGAAGATTGTAGCGCACCGCGGATTTTCCGGAAAGTATCCTGAGAATACATTAAAAGCTTTTGAAGGAGCATTCAATCACCCTGAATTTGGTAAAAAAATCATAGGACTCGAAACGGATATACAATTGTCGTCCGATAATCAGATAGTTATTTATCATGACATTGAGATAGAAATATCCGGGAAGAAAGTACCTGTGGGCAGTCTTTCGCACAGAGAACTAGTGGAAGCCGCCAAGCCGAAACTCCGAGGAGAAAATGTCTGCCTGCTAGAAGATTTATTGAAACTTTCGCAGCACAGAACGGAACTTCTTATCGAAATAAAGGCAGGAAAATTCGATTATGATATTTTCATCGATAAACTTTCGCAAGTCCTTGAACGTTACTCTCCTGTAAGAGATGAAATAATTCTCCATTCTTTTTCCTCTGAGATTATGGAAAAAATTCTGAGCGCCGAGGGATTACGCGGTTTAAAATACGGGGTTCTCTGCTCTTCCGCTGAAGGATTGGAAAAGTTTGACGGCATTATGGACCGGATTGACTATGTCCATCCCTCATGGAAAGGGCTTCTTGAAAATCCCGATGTGTTTGCCGCAGCAAACCGCCCCTTTCATGTATGGACAGTCAACAGCAAAGATATATTCGAAAAAATAACGCAGCTGCCATGCAGTAACATGATAAGGGGAATCATGACTGATGAACTGGACGTGATCTCCCGCTAATACGCCGGAACTGGAGGATTTACGACCAGATAACCGCCGGATGGGGCAACGGAGTAATAATAATAATAGGGTGGCCCTCTTACATATACAACGGAGCAGCCGTCAGGCAAAGCCGGAATGACCGCCCCAAGCGGGGGCGCCACAACCATATAACCCAATGCGCCATATCGGTAATATAATCCGGAACAGTAAAAGTAATTCAGTCCGCCAAAAGCAAACGAAATATACGCTCAGGGAAGACGCGGCAGATAAATCCCGCGATGCCAACTGGGACTGCCGTACCAGCCAGAAGCGCCACGGCCATCGTAACCAGGATGCCAACCGGGAGTACCGCGCCAACTATAGACTCGGTTGATAATCAGCTTGCATTTTAACGTTTTGAGCCTATATTGTTTAATCATGAAAATAAAAGATGCAAGAACAATAGATGCCGGGGCGTTGTATGAACGCCG
>Ga0209417_1002554_pt1 | contig 27434 bp, 32 predicted proteins | sample RifGroF2_FD_184002 | JGI IMG/M metagenome (GOLD analysis project Ga0209417, IMG submission 184002) | Groundwater microbial communities from Rifle, Colorado, USA - Groundwater F2 (SPAdes) (version 2) | ecosystem: Environmental > Aquatic > Deep subsurface > Groundwater | place: Rifle, Colorado... | reverse complement strand
GTGCCATATGCCATACAGAGAAAGCGTACATTTTGGACGGTTTCTCTGCAAATCGATTTGTTTGTCAAAAACCAATGTTTACGCTAAAATTTAATCAATTAATTCCTGCTTCACGCAGGATCTAAGTGTTAATAGACTTGGCCCCAAAAATTTTAACTTCGCTAGACCAATTTGAAGACGAAAATTCTGAAACAACCACATCTCTATCAAGTGAACAAAGAGAATGGTTGCAAAAAGCAATGGTCTATCTGCGAGCAATTTTTAAAAACCCCGAGGTTGTTAATTTTGACGAAACTTTTTATAAAAATGTCTGCATGGTTTACAGCGAACTTTTGAACATTGATTATTTATTTTTAAATAAAGACACTATAAACCGAGCCGCTGGCAAACTCAATTAATAATAAAAAACAGTTTTTACAAGAACCGCCAGAAGACCGTCTCTTCGGCGGTTTTATTGACACAACTCAGATAAAAAGGTATTCTCGACAAGAATTGTTTTAACAAATCCGAGAAATTAATCGGCTTAAAAGCCTCTAAGGTCTCGAACTCTTAACCCCCTCCAACTATGTCCCAAGTTCAAACCGAAATTCTTCCAAAAAATTCCATGAAATTAACCATCACGGTTTCGGTCGAAGAAATCAAACCACACCTTGAACACGCCGCCGAGCACATTTCCGAACACAAAGAAATTGCCGGTTTCCGCCCTGGCAAAGCTAACTACGAAGCCGTAAAACAAAGCGTTGGTGAAATGGCTATTTATGAAGAAGCTCTAGAAAATATTGTTCGCCAAACCTTTGTCGAAGCCTTAACCGCCAACAACATCGAACCGGTTGGGTCACCGGCGATTGATATTGAAAAAATGGTGCCGGGAAACGAACTAGTTTACACAGCCACCATCGCGCTCATGCCTGCCGTTGAGCAACTCGCCGATTACCGCACTTTAAAAATCACCGCCAAAGAAGTTGGAGTCGAAGACAAAGATATCGACTTGGCTCTTCAGGATTTGCAACGCATGCAAACCAAAGAAGTTCGCGCCGAAGCCGGGGTTGCTGCCACCAAAGACAACAAAGTGGTCATCGACATGAACATCAAAAAAGACAACGTCCCGCTCGATGGTGGCCAAGCTCTTGGTCACGCCGTTTATTTGGCCGAGGCTCACTACATTCCTGGTTTTGCCGAAGAATTGGTTGGAGTCAAAGAAGGCGACATCAAAAATTTCACTCTTAAATTTCCCGAAGAACATTATCAAAAACATTTGGCCGGTCAAGAATGTTTATTTGAAGTTGAAGTTAAAGAACTTTACCGCTTAGAACCCCCACAACTTGACGATACCTTTGCCGCGGCTCTTGGCCAAAAAGATCTTGGTTCTTTAAAAACCATTATTCGCGACAACATGCGCAAAGAAAAAGAGAGTGAAGAAACTATTCGCCAAGAACGCGAACTCCTAGAACTCTTGGCCAAAGAATCTCGCTTCCAAGACATCCCCGATCTTTTACTTAACGAGGAAATCAACAAAATGATCGAAGAGTTGAAACACGGTGTGGAAGAGCAAGGAATGATTTTTGAAGAATATTTAAAAAATGTCATCAAAAAATCTTTAGCCGACATAAAACTTGATTTCACCCCACAGGCTATAAACCGCATCAAAGTCGCTTTGGTTATCAAAGAAGTGGCTAAAAAAGAAAACATCAAAGCCAGCGATGAAGAAATCAACGACGAACTAGATCACCTGGCCAAACACTACGAAGAAAACAAAGAAGCCAAAGACCGCGTCTATTCCCCGGCCTATCGCGATTATCTGGAAGCGATTATGAGAAATCGAAAAGTGATTGAGTTTTTGAAAGAATTAATGGTTGGAGGAAAAAAAGCCGAAGAAACCCAAAAGGCCATAGAGGCAAAAGAGGACGTAAAAGAAACAAAGACTGAAGAGGACGTAAAAACTGAAGAGGTTTAAAAAAATACAAAAAAACTCACCGTGGATAAACAGTGAGTTTTTTTATTCCGAACCAGGGTCGGCCGGTTGTCGGCAACCACCCACCCGCCGACAACCTGGCCGGGGAGAGGTGTAAAAAAATCCCCGAACGTTTCCGTCAGGGACGAGGAGTGGGTAGCCAAAGATTCGACTGCTCTTGAGGGGTGACGAACCAAGGGAAGGAACCGGTTGTCGGATCCGGGCCGACCAGCTCGACGTAAAAATCCGGGGTGTGACAGGACTTGGTTTTGTGCCACAGAACCGCGGTTCGAATTTCATCGCGAGACAGACCATACCAGGCCACCAACCAGCTGACTGTCTCTTGCAAGGTCAAGCCAGACTCGGTCAACTCATCGACAACCAGAATCCCAGTACGAACCAGTGGCTTCGAGGTCGTCAGATCCCGACTGAAGATAACTCTTTCTTGCCGGGTAGCAACATCGGGATAACTCCCCGCCGAGATCGTAGCCATCGGCGCACCGAAGCACCGGGAAATAACTTCAGCTGGGAAAAGACCACCACGAGCGACAGCCACCACTTGTTGTACTTGAAAATTCTGTTGTTGATAGAGCAAAGTCGCCAACTGGCGCACCAGATCGGCGTAGTCGTTCAGGCTGACACAGACCTTAATCACTTCGGTTTCGGTCATGACACACTCCTTGGAAGGTTTTTAAATCTTACAGAAAACAAAACTATCACGCAAGGCTTAATTTTGATAAGATTAGAAAGTATGAAATTCGGTGCTCACGTCTCGATCCAAAGCGGAGTTTGGAATGCTCCGGCCAACGCAGCCAAAATTGGCTGCGAAGTTTTGCAAATGTTCACGAGATCACCACAAGGTGGCAAAACTCCGGACATTGATTCCGAAACCGTCAAAAAATTCCGCGCGGCCATGGAGAAAAATCAGATTGTCGAGGCTTATGTTCACGCTCCCTACATAATCAACCTGGCCTCACCTGTCGGACACACCCGCGGCTACTCGATCCACCTCATCCGCGAAGAACTCGAACGAGCTTCGCTTCTCGGTTGTAAGGCACTCATGTTCCACATGGGCTCGGCGGCTGGAGTTGGTAAAGAAAAAGGTCTGGAGATGGCCAAAGACGGTGTAGAAAAGATTTTAAAAGACTACAAAGGTTCCTGCCAACTCCTAATCGAAATGTCGGCCGGCGCCGGCGCCATCATGGGCGACAAATTCGAAGATGTTTTCAAAGTCCTTCAAGCCAAAGGCGGCAACAAAGTCGGAGTCTGCCTCGACACCCAACACTGCTTTGCCTCGGGCTATGATTTTCGCGACAAAATCGCTCTCGATAAAACACTAAAAGAATTTGACGACGTTATCGGCCTCGAACGATTGGTTTTAATTCACACCAACGATTCGGCCACTGACTTTGGCTCCCACAAAGATCGCCACGCCCACCTCGGATCAGGAAAAATCGGCTTGGCCGGTTTTGAAGCGATCGTAAAAAATAAAAAACTTAAAGATGTTGATTTGATTTTAGAAACTCCGTGGGAGGATGGTGGTAGCGAGGGAGTTGAGAAGGATTTGGAGTTGTTAAAGAAGTTTCGGGGGTGATTTTTTGAGAGTGATTGTGGAGGTGATTATTTAGTGACGAATGTTTAAACCTTTCCACTAACCATTCCTATCAGCGCTCGTGTCCGGTTAACTTTCAACCGATGATCAAAATGGTTGTTTGTTAAGCCCTAGTCTGAGAAAAATTTATTTTTCGATTTGAATTTTTTTAAAAAATTCGAGTGACTAATTTTAGCCAAAAAATTAATCAAAAACACCCAATAAATCAATTAACCGGACACGAGTGACTCCTATCGGTCTCACCCCCACAATCACCCAACAATCACCCAACAATCACCCAACAATCACTCAACAATCACCCAACAATAACCCCAACCACCCCCCCCAATATGCTCCTCACCATCCACGCCACCCCCAACGCCAAAAAAACCGAAATCACCGGCTGGCTCGACGACAACACCGTCAAAATAAAAATCGCCGCCCCACCACGAGAAGGAAAAGCCAACGAAGAATTGATTCGTTTTTTAGCTGAATATTACAAAAAACCGAAGTCAACAATTAAGATTGTGAGAGGATTGGGAACAAAGATTAAACAAGTGGAGGTGTAAAAAATATAGTTCTCCAGACCTTCTTGTAAAAAATTCTTGTTCTCCACCTGTCACCCTGAACGCCACGTGCCGCGAGCGACGGCGGGAAGGATCTAACTCGAATTTAGTCTTTACACACAAGAAAATTTGAAGAAACAAAAAAATAGTATGGAACCCCACTTAAAAACCCGCCCCAAGAAAACCATTTTTCCCGAAGAAAAAATTACAGATCTCAGAAACCAAGCCGTGGAAAAAATAAAATCGAGTTTTTTACCGGACAACAAAATTATCAAAATCGTTTTGATGGGCTCGTCAGTAAAAAACTCTTTTGGCCAATATGAGCCTCCGGGTTTTAGAGGTAGTTTATTTTCAGACTTTGATTTTATAATTTTTGTTGAGGATGATTATCAAATTCCCGGCTGGCTAAACAGAGAACCGGACGGAAAACCGTTCCCGGACGACAAAATGAATTTGGCTTATCGAAACAAAAAATTCATCCAAAACAAATACGATGCCGAAATCTTTTTTATCAGACAATCAAACCTGAAAAACCCCAAGGTTCAAGCACTCGGGGAACAAGCGGGAATCCCCATGACAACAGAAAGCGAAAACAAATTTTTGGTTGTTTATTCGAAAAACTAGCAAAAGCACAAAAAAAACCTGCCGAAATGACAGTTTTTTAAATTCACAAAAACTACTTACTTGGTACCTCATCAATTCCACCTTTGGACCAAGGATGGCACCGTAAGACCCTCCAAGAAGCCAAAAAAACACCTTTTAAGAGGCCAAAACGAGAAATAACTCCAATGGCGTATTCAGAACAGGTTGGATGAAACTGACAATAGCCATAGGGATGAAAAATTTTAAACAAACCATGATCAAAAGACAATGTTTTTTGATAGATTCTAATTAAAAAAATTGCAAAAAACTTAGGAAAATGAAACAAAAACATATTTCTAGTTTTTTGCTAACCCGGCTTTTTTTAAACCGTTTAGGATGACCTTCTCTAATTCTTTATAATCCACAGTTAAAGCTCCTGATCTGGCAATAAACGTAAAATCAAATCCCGACTTAATGTTTTGTTTGTTTAAACGAATAATTTCACGAACTCGACGGCGAATATGATTTCTTTTAACCGCTGATTTAGAAATCTTGGTACCAACCATTATGGCAAAACGAGAATGGTCAAGCCCGTTTTTCATGTATTTAAAGCCACAAATCGAACCAAAAACACTTCGGCCTTTGGTAAAAACCTTTTTAATTTCAACTTCTTTTTTTAAACGATGATCTTTTTTAAGCATACGAAGAGCAGGGGATTAACCCCTGCTTTCATTATAACCCAATAATTTATCCGTGTCTGGGGACAATTATTTCTTGGTGATCTTAACCGTAAGGCTCTTGCGACCTCTTTTCATACGTCGCTTTAAAGTATTGCGCCCATCGGCGGTCTTCATTCTGGTACGAAAACCATGAACTTTAACTTTTCGGCGTTTTTTTGGTTGATAAGTGCGTTTTGGCATAAATTTTCCTTAAGTTTCAAAGATGTGTATATTATTACCACACTTTCCACAGCTTATCAACTGCTGTACCCACCGTTCCCCCACTTGCCCCCCTGTGGACAAGTGGTAAACTATAATGCGTACCAAACAAACTCTTCGTTTTTAGTACTTTACGGCCCCTTGGGCCCCATGCTCCCTATGAATACCAACGAACTTTGGCAAGCTGTTCTTGGAGAATTAGAATTAAAGCTAAGTAAAGCCAATTTTACCACTTGGTTTAAGCAAACTTTTGTTGCTACTTTTAACGAAAACGAAGTAGTTATCGGCGTACCAAACACTTTCACCAAAACTTGGTTGGAAAAAAAATACCACAAAGAAATCCACAACCTAATCCAAACTTTTGCCAGCAACTCTAGAATCAAAAACGTTATCTACAAAGTTGAAACCAAACCCGGACTCCCGGTTTCTATTGATCCAATAGAAATAGAGGAAATTATCAACGAAATTCCACCAACTTCCCAACAAACTTATTATCCATCCCCTCAATCCACCTTGGCCCAACACCGACAAGAAACCATCGAGGTCTCTTTAAACACCAAATACGCTTTTTCAAATTTTATTGTCGGTAAACAAAACGAATTGGCTCACGCCGCAGCCCAGGCTGTAGCCAGCCAACCAGGTGGTGTCTATAACCCACTTTTCCTTTATGGTGGAGTCGGTTTGGGCAAAACTCATTTACTCCAGGCTGTTGGTAACGAAATCGCCAAACAAAACCCCAAAGCCAAAATACTTTACGTCACCAGCGAAAAATTCACCAACGATTATATCTACGCCATTAGAACCAATCGAACTCGTGAATTCAAAGAACTTTATCGCACTGTGGATGTTCTTTTAATCGACGATATCCAATTCATAACCGGTAAAGAAGGAACTCAGGAAGAATTTTTCCACACTTTTAATGCTCTTCACCAAAACAACAAGCAAATAATTCTAACCTCTGACCGCCCACCAAAAGCTATCCCCGACCTTGAACAACGTTTGTCTTCACGTTTTGAATGGGGCATGATGGCCGACATTGGTAGCCCTGATTTTGAAACCAGAATCGCTATTTTACAAGCCAAATGCCGTGAAAAAAACTATTTATTAGAACAAGATATTTTGCACCACATTGGAACAGTTGTCCAAAGCAATGTTCGTGAATTAGAAGGTGCTTTGAATAAAATTATTGCTCTCCATCAATTTAAGAACATAACTCCTTCCATCGAAACTGTTAAACCAATCCTGGTCAGCTTCCAACCAACCAAAAACAAAAAATCGGTTACCCCCCGCCACCTAATCCAACTTGTGGCTGGTTATTTTGAATTGCAAATCGACGACTTGCTTGGTAAGAGCCGCGAAAAACGTTTAGCTTTCCCTAGACAAATAATAATGTATATTATGCGCGAGGAAATGAAATCTAGTTTTCCTTCTATCGGCAATGAATTAGGTGGCCGCGACCACACCACAGCCATGCACGCCTACGAAAAGATTTCTAACCAAATCGCCATAGACGAAAAACTCCAACAAGACGTAGAACTCATCAAACAAAGAATGTATTCCTGAGTATAATCTGGGGAAAAGTCTCTTGGAGCAAGTGATCAGATCTGTTGATTAAACAGTGTAAAAAGTGGGTTAAAAATGGGTTTAAAAAACCCCCTCAAATTTAATCCCAAAGTATCCCAGCCAACCACCATGCCTTACACACAGACACTCCAAAAGAAACACCGCTTTGATTAGTTCTAAAAACGACTTTTCCACTTCATCCACACCCCTTATTATTATTACTAACTTAATATATTTAAAAAAATATAATAGTAACCGATTATGAAAGTGTCCTGTACTAAAAATAATTTACAGATGGGATTGTCTATTACAAGTCATCTATCAACTAAAAATATTCAACTACCAATTTTGAATAATGTTTTAATGGTGGCAAAAAACGGAAATATTCGTTTTACATCCACTAATCTTGAAATAGCTGTCAGTTGTTTAGTAAGAGGTAAAGTTGAAGAAGAAGGTGAACTAACTATTCCTTCTAAATTATTTTATGATTATATTTCTCTTTTAAAAGAAGAAAAGGTGGATCTTTTTAATCAAGATCAAACACTGGTAGTGGAAGCCGGTGATTATAAAACAAAAATTAATGGATTAATCTCATCTGATTTCCCTTTAGTTCCTTCGGTTAATTCCAATAAAATTTATCTTTTACCGGTAAATAATTTTAGGGAAGCTTTGTCTCAAGTGGTTTTTGCCGTGGCCAGTAATGAATCAAGGCCAGAGCTTTCCGGGGTTTTACTTAAATTTAATAATAATGAATTAATAATAGCCGCCACTGATTCTTATCGTCTAGCTGAAAGAAAAATAAAAGTTTCATCAGAAAATTTCGGAGAAACAACTATTATTATTCCTTCTAGAACTATAATCGAGGTAAACAGAATTCTTTCAATTTTTAAAGAGACCTCCGATTCTCCGAGCGGTGTTCAAATTAGTCTTTCTGATAATCAAGTGGTTTTTACTTACGGCTTAGTGGAAATTATATCTCGGACCATCGAGGGCTCTTTTCCTGACTATCAACAAATTGTTCCCAAATCTTTTCAAACCGAATCAAAACTAGATCGAAACGATTTTATAAATGCCGTAAAAACCGCCAGTCTTTTCTCTCGTTCTGGTTTGTTTGACGTTACTGTTAAATTTGATCCCGCCGGAACCTTTAGTGCCGCCGCCGCCGATGCTACCAGAGGCGAAAACACCGCCGTAGCCAAAGCCGAAGTTAACGGTCTGGAAAATTCAGTTACTTTAAATTTTCGTTATCTTTTAGACGGTTTAAATTCCATGACAACAGAAAGCGTGGTTTTTCAAATGATCGACGGCGCCAACCCTTGTATGATTCATCCGGTTGGTAGCGAAGATCAACATCTTTATATTGTTATGCCTATTAGGCAATAAAAAAGCCTATGTTGATTATTCCAAAAACTCCAAAATTTCTTGGGTTGTCGGTGGGTCGACTTTGGAACGGGAAATGTTCTCCTGATTCCCGGCTTTTAGCATTTGTTGAAATTCAACAAACAGACGAAGGAATTCTAATTCGTTCCACCACACCACCACTACCAGGTTACAAAAATCCCGAAGTTTTGCCAGGAACAAGATTAGAGAATATTGATGCTTTTGAAAAAATTTGTGTTTTTTTTGTCGAAGAAAGCGGACAGTATTTAGAAGTCAAACTTGGTATTGGTGGCCAATATTTAGTTTTAGGTTTTGATAAACCGCTCGAGGAAGTGGCTAATTTTTCTGACAGTAATTTTAAAACCAGCCATCAAGTGTTTAAAGATGGAAGGACTGTAAATGATTTAGTTATTCCTTTCGAGCTTTTTCCAACCAATCTAAGGGCCCTAAACGCCTTTTTCACCGTCGGAAATCAAATTTTGGCCTATCACCCCCTTGTTGGTCCGGAACCTAACCTCCACCAACCAGAATCCTTTCCTTTTGCTAAACTTGAAGAATAAAAAAAAGACGAGATAACTCGTCTTTTTTTATTTTTTTTGATTGGAGGCCTGGGCGGGGATCGAACCCACGAATAAGGGTTTTGCAGACCCTTGCCTTACCACTTGGCTACCAGGCCGTGGTCGTATTCAACGACCCCTATAATACTAAAAAACTTCGATGGTTGTCCAATGGATGCCAAAATTTTTGGCATCGGCGGTTTCTTCCATCCAGATATCAACCCGTTTATCATAACGGGCGTTCATCCGATCTTCGACAATAAAAATTTCCTTGCCGTAAAGCTCGGGGATACGAACAGTGGTGCCAATAGGTAAAAAGTTGGCGGCAATTACTCCACGGCGCACAGTGGTGCCAGAAGCAGTGATGAAAGGGGTAGAGTCGGTTTGGCCAACCTCACTTGAGTAGGCTGTAATCGGAACAGTTAGGGTTCTAATTGGCTGACCGTCAGAAGACAACGGAAGTTGTCCAAAAGATTTTAAATTATTGTTTTGGGCTTCGTTGGATAATTTTAATTCTAAGCCTTGAAGATTTGTGGGAAACAAGTCAAAAGAAAAGGCGGCCACGGCGTTTCTTGGAGTAATAATATAACTACCAAAAACCACCATCAGAAGGATTAGAATTACTTCAACCGATCGTGATAAATGTTGTTTTTTGTTCTTAAAAAGTTTGTTCATAATAAAAACTCCCTATTCAGGAAGCGTTAACAGTATAGCATATTTTTGCCCTTTAGTCAATGATAAAATCGTAAAAACTGCCAAATAGAGCCCAAATCCCCTGTGGACTATTTTTAAAAAAAACAGTATTATATTCTTAACTATGACTTCCCAATACCTTCACCGTCGATCTAATTTTCGAGGTAAAAAAATGGTTTTTTTAAGAAAAATACTAACCCCGGGTAATTTTAAAAATTTAATTTTACTTGGGTTGGCCCTAGGATTGGCTGGTTCGATTTTTGTTTTAGGGGCCTTTGCTTTTATTAGTCGTGATTTACCAGATCCCAACACTTTGTCCGACCGCTCGGTTAGTCAGAGCACAAAAATTTACGATCGTACCGGCGAACATTTGCTTTACGAAATTCACGGCGAAGAAAATCGTACTTTGGTTAAGTTGGCGTCTTATTTTTGTAACGATCCGGATAATACCGATTTGGAGTTGGATACCAATGGCATTCCTCTTATTGCCATCCAAGCCAGTATTGCCGCCGAGGACCGCGGGTTTTGTGAACACCATGGTTTTAGTATTAAGGGCTTTTTAAGAGCTATTCGTAATAATTTACTGGGTGGCTCGGGCGGTGGCTCGACCCTAACTCAACAGTTGGTTAAAAATGCTATTTTGTCAGGCGAGAAAAAAATTAGTCGTAAGGTAAAAGAACTGATTCTTTCGGTTGAGATTGAAAGACGTTATTCTAAAGACGAAATTTTACAGATTTATTTTAATGAAATTCCTTACGGTTCTACAAACTACGGAATCGAGTCGGCCGCGCAGCGTTATTTTAATAAGTCGGTAAAAGACATAACTTTATCCGAAGCCGCTGTTCTCGCCGCCCTGCCTCAAAGGCCAACAACTTTGTTAAACAATCCGGAATTGCTTTTATCTCGGCGAGATTGGATTTTGGATAGCATGGCCGAGCTAGGTTTTGTTTCTGAAGATGAAAAAACTTCGGCCAAAGCCGAAGAAATAAAAATCGAAAACCCCGTTTCCAACATTGATGCCCCACATTTTGTTTTTTACATTAAGCAACTTTTAGAAGACGAATTAAAACTTGATTCCAGAACTGTTGAAGAGGGTGGTCTTAAGGTAACCACCACTTTGGATTATGATTTGCAAAAAATTGCCGAAGAAGAGGTTAATAACGGTGTGGAAACTCGCGGTGAAAGATATGACTTTAATAACGCCGCTTTGGTGGCCGAAGATCCAAAAACCAGTCAGATTTTAGCTATGGTCGGTTCAAAAGATTATTTTGATGACGATATTGATGGTCAGGTTAATGTGGCTTTAAGTTTGCGCCAGCCGGGCTCTAGTTTTAAACCGATTGTTTACACCGCCGGTTTTATTCAAGGTTACACCCCTAATACTATTCTTTGGGACGTAAAAACCAATTTTTCAACCGTCACCGGAGATTACTCACCAAACAATTATGATCTTGTTGAACATGGTCCGATAACAGTCAGACAGGCCCTGCAAGGTTCGTTAAATATTCCGGCGGTTAAAATGGTTTATTTGGTTGGGGTAGAAAATTCTCTAAAATTTGCCGAGAGTTTGGGTTATACTTCTTTTAGCGATCGTTCTCGTTTTGGTTTATCGATTGTTCTTGGTGGGGCCGAGGTAAAACTTTTAGAACATGTTGGAGCTTTTGGGGTATTGGCTAATGAAGGGATTAAAAAAAACACCACAGCCATTTTAAAAGTAGAGGATCCCGATGGTAATATTCTGTATGAATGGAAAGACACTGAAGGTAAAAAAGTTATTGAACCAAATTTTACCAGAATCACCTCAAACGTTTTGTCGGACAATGCGGCTAGAACTTATGTTTTTGGTGAAACCAATTATTTAAATTTAGCCAGTCGTCCGGCCGCGGCCAAGACCGGTACAACCAATGATTATAACGATGCCTGGACAATTGGTTATACCCCATCTTTGGTTGCTGGGGTTTGGGCCGGAAACACTGATGGTTCAGATATGGCTCGGGGCGCCGACGGATCAATAATTGCCGCGCCAATTTGGAATGCTTTTATGCGTCGCGCTTTGGAAGGACAGGAAGTGGAAAATTTTAATTCCCCGGAAATACCAATTACCGGCAAGGCAATTCTTGATGGTCAGATGCCGGGAACCACAGTGGTTTTAGACAAAGCCTCGGGGAAACTAGCCACCTCCTACACCCCAATTTCTTATCGGGAAACCAAAACTTTTGCCGAGTATCACAATATTCTTTATTACATTAACAAAGAGGAACCTGCCGGTGAAATTCCCGCTAGTCCCGAAGACGACCCAATGTTTCTGGCCTGGGAAACGGCTGTACAAACCTGGTTAGAAAACCAAGAAGCTGCAACCGGAATTCAGATCGAGCAAGGCAGTGTCCCAACCGAAGAAGATGATCTCCATATTCCAAGTAATTTTCCAACAGTTTCCATCGAGTCGCCTTCAAAAAATGACTCCTTTGATACCAGAACTATAACCATCGCCGCAAACGCCGCCGCTCCGCGTGGAGTTAGACGAGTTGAGTTTTATATTGACGGTTATTATTTGGATAGCGACAATCAGGCTCCTTACGAGATTAGCGCGAACATCCCCAATACAATTAATCGAGGTTATCACACTATAAAAGTTGTGGCCTACGACGATATTGATAATACCGGTTCTGAATCTATTGGTATTAAAATAACAGCCGAGGCCGTTTCCTCCGGCTTCTCGATTGTTGATCCTATTAACGGTCAAACAATTGAGTGTATTCAAGAAACTTATACAGTAGCTCTGTCTTTGGAAAATTCCAGTAGTTTCAATTCGGTATATGTTTATGCCGAAGAAGTTAATAGTGCCGAACGGGTTTTGATTAACACTATTTCTCCAATTTCTTCTTTAATTATTACCACTCCATGGACACTCCCGGTTTCTGGTACCTGGGTTATTAGTGCCACAGCTGTTGGTTCAGGAGAAACCTTGGAAACACCCGGTACTATGGTTTATTTGGTTCCTCCCAAGGGATCTGGTCAAGAAACCAGCGGGTCGTCGGGTGGTGTTTTGAACCCGTTCGAATAAAAAAACCGGACGGGTATACGTAGAGACGCCCTGTTAGGGCGTCTCTATTATACGGTGGGTTCCGGTTTTTTTTATTCGTCTGGTGTTTCTTGAATTGCGGCAATTATTTCTAGCGGCTCCTCGTTAATCAGATTCATTGGAATAAACAGTGCGGTTTTTTTAAGAAGTTGGCCGTGGAGAGATTCCATTAATTCATTTTTTAAATCACCGGGCACAGTAAAAACCAAAGCCGCGAATTCGTTGTTTTGCAGGCGATGCATTAATTCTTTGTTAAGAGCGTTGTAAAAATGGTCTTTGGTAATATGTTCTTTTTTAGCTCCGATTTCGTCATTTGAAGCAAAGCCGCCACCACCAAGGTTGATGGTTTCGCGTTCGCCGGAATCTTGAATTAGATCCGAAGTGACATCAACTTCACCGGCGGTTTTTAGTAAACGGTCGTCGGCTTCGAAAAGTTTGGCTTTGTAGCTGTTGGTGACCACGATTAAAGTTTTTTTTGGAAAGGGTTGAAGAGATGAAGGTATTTGCATAATGGTTTTATTATAAACCAATTTTATTAAAAGGAAAAATAATCTGGAAAACTCTTGATATTTGTGTTGGTCAACTCTTATCATTGTGCCAATTTTTTGTTATAATTTAAAAAGATGTTTAAATTTTTTAGAAAAAAACAAAGAAATCTTTCGGTTCGTGAGGCAGTTTTTGGTTTGGAAGACGGTTTGGTTTCCACTTTGGGTGCCATTGTTGGCATAGCAGTTGGAACCAACAATACTCCGGTGATTATTTTATCAGGACTGGTTATTTTAGCGGTTGAGTCTTTATCAATGGGAGCTGGTAGTTTTCTTTCCAACGAAACCGCAGAAATGATTCACGAGAGATCAGAAAAAAAAGCCCGCCGTGAATCAATTAGGGCCGGAATGGTAATGATCGCGGCTTATTTAGTCGGCGGTTTTGTTCCATTGATTTCTTATTTTTTTCTACCTCCTTCGCAAGCAGTTCTACTGTCGGTTGCAATGACCGTTGTTGCTTTATCTGGGGTTGGTTTTTGGGCCGGGCGAGTTTCCGGTCGTAATCCTTGGAAAACCTCGGTGGAAATGGTGGTTGTTTCCATATCAGCGGCCGCGGTCGGGTATTTGATCGGTCGCGGGGTTTCAATGTTTTTTGGCATTGACATACCTACCTAACAGTCTGATACACTATAGACACAACTTATATGCCCTCATTTGAAAAGTATTTCGAAGACTCTTCCGACGTTTGCGATGTCTGTTTAGCTCCACTAGACGACCCGGAAACCTTACAAACCGCCGAAGCCATGGGGGTGGTTTTAACTTTTTGTTCGCCGCAATGCCGAGACGAGTTTTTAAAAGAACCGGAAAAATATTTAGATTCCGAAGAAGAATTGGAGTAGTTGAGAGAAGGGGTAGAATCGGCCTCGTGGCGAGGCCTCGTAGAAATCGTAGAATCGGCCTCGTGGCGAGAGCCTCGTAGAAATCGTAGATCTACGCCTTCTACGCCACCCCCACCCCACACCCCCACCCAACAGACTTGGCTAAAACCAGGTTTTTTGATAGGCTGATTAAGCTTTATGGAGAAGTTTGTCTATTTGGACCATGCTGCCACAAGTCCGCTTGACCCGCGGGTTTTTAGGGTTATGCAACCATGGTTGACCGAAAAATTCGGTAATCCTTCAAGTTTTCATTCGCCAGGCAAAGAAGCTAAAGATGCCATCGAGGCCGCTCGTTTAGATATTTCCAAAATTTTGTCGTGCCGAGCCGAGGAAATTATTTTTACTTCTGGCGGTACTGAGTCTGACAATTTGGCTATTCTGGGTTTTGCTCGAGCTAATTCTGGGTTTGGCAAGCATATCGTGGTTTCGGCCATCGAGCACCACGCGGTTTTGGAGGCGGTTGTTCAGCTCGAAAAAGAAGGTTTTGAGGCAACTCGTGTTTTGCCAAACAGTGATGGTGTCATCGATCCTGAGTCGGTTAAGGCTGCGGTTCGTCCGGATACAATTTTGATTTCTGTCATGTTGGCCAACAACGAGGTGGGCATTATTCAACCGGTTTCAGAAATCGGGAACTGGCTTCAAAAAAAACGTGGTGAAAAACAATACCCGGTTTTTCATTCCGATGCCTGCCAGGCCGCTGGCGCTCTTGATCTTTCAATCGAAAAACTTCATGTCGACATGTTGACGATTAACGGTTCAAAAATTTATGGGCCAAAAGGTGTTGGTGCGCTTTACGCTCGTAAAGGAATTCGCCTTCAGCCACTGCAATTTGGCGGTGCCCAAGAGCGTGGAATTCGCCCCGGGACGGAAAATGTCGCCGCGATCATTGGTTTGGCCGCCGCGCTCGCGCTCGCACAAAAAGAAAAAGACCAAGAGTCGGCTCGTTTAGTGATGCTTCGTGATAAGCTGATCAAAGGTGTTCTCGAAACCATTCCAAAAACCAAACTCAACGGCCACCAGAGCGAGCGTTTGCCAAACAACGCGAACATTTCTTTTCTTGACATCGAAGGCGAGGCCTTAATGTTGTATCTCGACGCCAAAGGAATTTTTGTTTCGACCGGTTCGGCCTGCACCAGCGCCTCGCTCGATCCGAGTCATGTAATTTTGGCTCTCGGAAAAACTCCAGAAGAGGCTCATGGCGCCATGCGTTTTACTCTTGGTCGTTCGACAACAAGCGCAGACATTGATTATGTGCTCGAAGTTTTGCCGCCGTTGGTTGCGAAACTTCGTGAAATAAGTTCGGTTAAGCTATAATATGGGAGATGTTATAAACACTTGCGGCGACGAAAACTGGTTTTACAGCGAAACTGTTAAAGATCATTTTTTCAATCCGCGAAATTTTTTGAAAACAGAAAACCCACCAGAAGATTTTCAAGGTTTTGGTGTTTATGGTTCGCCGGCTTGTGGTGACGAAATGAAAGTTTGGATTAAAGTCGATCCGGAAAGTAAAAAAATTGTCGACTATCTTTGGAAAACTTTTGGCTGTGCCAGCGCCATTGCCGCCGCCTCAATCTGTTCAGAAATGTGTTTAGAAAACAGTGGTTTAACCATTGATGAAGCCGTTAAAATTACCCCGCAAATGATTATCGAAAGACTCGGCGGCTTACCTCCTCGAAAGATTCATTGTTCGGTTTTGTGCGATAAAGCTTTGCAAAATGCGGTTAGGGATTATTTAAGTAGAGGGTAGAAGACGTAGAAAACGTAGAAGACGTAGATCTACGTTTTCTACGAGGCCTCGCCACGAGGCCGATTCTACGATTTCTACGAGGCTCTCGCCACGAGGCCGATTCTACGATTCCTACAAAACCTCTCCACAAAGCTAATTTTACACTTTTACATTTTTTACTCCTTTACTCAAAAAACATTATGAAAATTAAAATCAAAGTTGACGCCGATCTTTGTATCGGCGCCGCCGCTTGTGTGGTTGTGGCTCCAGAAACCTTCCAACTCAACAACGACAATAAAGCCGATGTTTTAGATCACAGTGAAGCTCCAAACGGTCCGGCCTACGAGCGTGAAATTGAGGTGACCGAAGAAGAATTACAGAATATTATTCTCGGCGCCGAGTCTTGCCCGGTCCTCGCAGTTTTTGTTTATGACGAGGCAGGGAAACAATTGTTTCCGAGATAACCCCACCCCAAGCCCCTCACCTTTTGTGGCGAAAGGGGAAGGGAAACATGATATGAAAATAATTATTATTGGCGGCGGGATTGCTGGCACAGCCTGTGCCGAGGAATTGCGAAAACTTTCGTCTGAGGTGGAGATCGCAATTGTTTCAGAAGAACACACACCGCTTTATTCGCGGATTCTTTTGCCTTTTTATTTAAAAGGCAAAGTTGAGCGCGAACGAGTTTTTTTGAAAGACGAAAATTGGTATGCGGAAAATAATATTGAGTGGTTACCGGGTTTGCGAGTGGAAAAAATTGATCACAAAAATTCTTTTGTTGAACTTACCGACGGCCGAGAATTACCTTTCGACAAATTGGTAATTGCCGGTGGCAGAGACACTCGAGCGTTACCCGAAGATCTTCGCGGCGTGGCTTATCTTTGGATGCTCGACGATGCTGATCACCTACTTCAACTTATTTCCGAACAACCACGACCATGTGCCGTTGGAGTTTATGGAGGTGGTTTGATTGCTTGCGAGTTTATAAACATTTTTCAAAATTTTAATTTTGAAATAACCGTGGCTTTTCGCGGTCCTGGTTTTTGGTCACGAGTTTTGGATAAGGAAAGTAGCGAGTTGATTAATAGACATTTAATTAAAAATAATATAAAAGTTTTGCCAGAAGCAAAATTTATTAGTTTGCAGGGTGAAAAAGAATTGAGTGGAGTGGAAACCGATAAAGAAAATTTTGCTTGTAAAATTTTGGGGGTGGGAATTGGTTTGGAACCAGACATTTCTTGGCTTCAAGATTCCGGGTTGAACGTTGGAAAGGGAATTAAGGTCAACGAAAAAATGAAAACAAATTTGCCAAACATTTTTGCGATTGGCGACACAGCCGAAGTTTTTGATGTCCACTCCGGCCACCAACGGATTATGGGAACTTGGACGGCCGCACAATTTCAGGGGCGAATTGCCGCGCAGAATATTTTGGGTCAAGAGGAGGTTTTTGATCAAGTTACGTCTTCAACAATGAATATTCTTGGTTTGGATGTGATTTTTTTGGGTGATACGGATCGAGAGTGGGCCGATGAGGTAAAAGTTGAGGGAAGTTTGGAAGAGGGTGGAGTGGTTCAGATTTTTTATAAAAAACAGAAAGCTATTGGCGCGACTTTGATAAATCGAAATTCCGAGAGGGCTAGATTGTTGGCAGAAATTAAGGGTTAGGTTTTTTCGCTGAGTTTAGTATAAAAACTTGGTTTAACGCCGATCGGTGTTAAACCAAGTTTTTTTGCTAATTTTAGAAGAAAATTAGCAAACCCATTACATTTACGGCCGATCGGCTTTAAGTGTAATGGTTTTTGTGTTTTTACGATAAAAACAACAAAAAACCTCGTTTTAACCTTGGTTAATTCCCGCAATAAACCGCCGGCGAAGCCGGCAACGGTTTCCATTTAAGACGAAGTCCTTGCTCGATTCCGATATGCCAAAAAACCAACAACCAACCAACCGATTCAATGAGCGTAGCTCTTAATCAACCAACAAGCCACCGACGAAGTCGGTGGTAGTTGACTAAGTTGTTTTTTGTCTTCCTATTATTTCTCAAAAGAAACACCTCTCCCATTGACAAAACCCTAAAAACGTGATATAAATAAGCGTTCTCCGTGCTCGCCCATTGGGCTGCACTGAGGCAAGATTCGCGTCTGTCTGCCACCGAATGTCTCGGAGGCGGAATTGATGCGATGCCCTTTCACCTGCGCCCACTGCGCACGGAGAAAAAACCATGTCTTTCGATATCGATTCCCTGGTCAGCTCTGTCATTTCTCACGTTGGTAGTGCCGGCGCTGGCATGGCCAAGTCCGAAGTCGAGGAGATCATCAAAAATCTCGTCGGTGACGGCCTTCATGGTTTCCCGAAGGTCGAGGCCTTCCTGTCGCGTCTCCCTAAGGTGCCGCGGCGTGCGTTGACTACTGGTCTTCTGTCGATGCTCAAGGCGAACGAAAACCTCCTCGGTTCGGAAAACGCGGTCTATATCCGTGCCCTGAACGAGGCGGTCGAAAAGTTCGCCGAAGCCTCGGGGCGTGCCGTGGCCAACATCGAGTTCAACGATGAGGCTGTGCGCCACATCGCCTTGAATGTCCGTCAGATCGGACAGAGTCAGACCCTTGTGCACCTGAGTGTCGCCCACAGCGGTGACGGCCAGTGCACAGCGCTCGCCGGTCTCAAGACGGCCTGGGCCGCAAGATACCCGTCGCACCAGGTCTCCGGAGGCCCCAAAGCTCCGGCCAAGACGATCCCCGGGGAAGCGTTCCCCGAAATCGGGATGACCTTGGAGCGGGCGATGGATCAGGCCACCCCCTGCCCGGTCTGCATGAAGCGTTTCATTTTGCAGCCGAGTTGGGCTATGTCGACCACCCCGGCCAAGCCGAAGGATTGGGTCGACACCCTGACTGCGGTCCGACTCAATGCCCTCATTGAGCTTCAGGACGCCGCCATGGAAAAAGGCGGAAACGATCGTCTCTACGTTGAGGCGGCCGTTCGGGACAACTGGAGCAAGGTGCGGACCACCGTGACCCATCTCCTTGACCAGATCGGTTCCGGTTTGCCCACCGATGCCCAGAAGGCTCGGTTCGTCCGACTTCTTGACGGGGCTTACCCCATCAACCACAAGGACGCCATCGAGCACGTCTTGGACAATGGGGCTCGGGCCATCCTTGAGCGGGCTCAGAACCGTAAGGGGTTGCGAGGGTTTCTTGGTATCACCAGCGACATCGCCGGTGAGGTCTGGAACACGATCAGCGGACCCGTCAAGTTCGCAATCAGGTTCTGGATTTTCATGGCCGTGATGGGGTTTATCCTCTATGGTTGGGGGTGGCTCCTCGGAAACCTCGCGGCGGCCTTCGTTGGCACCGTTGTGATGGTTCTGGTTCCCTTGCCGCTTGTCTTCATCCAGAAGGCAGTCGACTGGGTTGCGGACCAGTTCCGGATCATCGGCCAGAGGATTGGCTTCAATGTTACGCCCCTGACCGATTCGTTGGTTTGGCTGAAGAAGTTGGGGGTTGATTCCGCCTGCTTCTTCGGAACCTTCGGTGTGATGGTCATGTACCTGATCGCCGCTGGTTGGCCAGCTCTGGCGCGCGCCGCCTTGGTACTGCCGGCCCTGATCCTGGTGGTGAGAGCGCTGTGGAATATCGATCGCGGTTTCCTTCGGGAGCGGATCGAGAAGGTGGATGTCTTCACCTGGAAGACGTTCACCGTGGCTTCAGGCTTCGGCCTGGCCATGATCTTCCTCGCGCCCTCGCTCTTCGCACCGCGTCTGCCACTCCTCTACAGTGGGAACGGGTCGGTTGTGACAGTGAATTCGGTTGGGCTGCCGGCGGCAGTGTCCACAACCGAGGTGTTCCCTGGTGCGGTTGAGAATGGTTTGTTGGAGGTGTGCAGCGATGCTTCCTCCCAAATCTGCTCGCCGCTCGCGCTCGAGCCGGTGCTTCCGGGTTTTACCACCTGGGTCGAGCCCTGGGAGAACAAGAACATCTTTTTCTACAAGCCCTCGCCCGTGAGTGTGTTTGTGAAGAAGTTCGACGGCCTCGTCGGCACCAACCTGGCCGGCTGGCGTGCCAATCGTCTCTATGTCAACACTTCGGTGGCGGCGGCGAGCGGTTCGGGTAGCGCGGTTGTGACGGTGGTTGCTGGTCCAAGCCTGGCTTGGTACTGGTGGTTGGCGATCGCGATCGGGACGTTCACGGCCTGGCTCATCGGGCTGAACGTCGTGAACATGACCTTCGAAGCAGAAGAAGGTCAGCCGGACACCAAGCGTTGGGGTACCGTGGTCTCCGTGATCGCGGCTCTGGTGATCGGGGTGTGCGTGTGGCAGGCTTACGAGTCGGCCACCTACACGGCTCCGGTCGCACCTGTGGCCGCGGCGCAAGTTTTAGCTCCGGCCGTGGCGATCAGCGCCCCGGCCGCCGCGCCCAAGAAGGCCGCCCCGAAGGCGACCCGGGCCACCTCCTATGCCGTGGACTGCTCCACGGTTTCCCCACGCCTTCGGCCCAAGTGCTTGAGGGCCCAGGGAAAGTAGGAGGACGTTCTCCGTTCCCCTGCCGTCGGCTAGTCTGACGGTGGGGGGATTTTTTTTGTAATCAAAAACAACGATTTGGCTTAATCTAGCCAAAATAACCTTTTTGATTATTGACAAAGTTGAAATTTTGTGCTATATTAAGCTGTTCTTTAATGGATTTTTGGCGAAGAAAAGATGAGTTTCCAAGTTGGTTTTTTGGTGGCTTTTCTGTTCTTCTACAAGAGAACTCGAGGTACAATTCCTGTGCCTCGTTCAGCCCATCAGGAGTCCCCATGACCCGCACCCTCGCCCTCATCGCCTTCGTTCTCACCACCTCCTGCACCGGTCTCCACTACCGTTCTCCGAGCGGTAATCTGGAAGCCGATGGTTACATGCGGCCGTTGTCCGCTCCGGCCACCATTGCGGCCGCCGAGCGCTTCCAGGCCGCCGAGGTTGGCGCGAGCCAGTGCGAAGAGGTGGTCGAGCTCGTCAAGGCGGGCACGATCAACTCGGCGCGCTGTGACGTCGGCGGCAACCACCTCTGCATCTGCCGGGCCCAGCCCTGCGAGTGCAACGGATGGTACGGCAGTGGCTATGGCGGCAACAGTTACGCCCCCAACTCGCTCCTCGTGAGCGGGATGATGGCCGCGACCGACTACGCCCGAGCACAGGCGACCACCGTCTCGTCGCCCGCAAGCGGCGTTCCGATTTCGTCGGACGTCGCCGCGATCATGGCCGACTTTCAGGCCCAGATCGACGAGATCGGCGGGATCGTTTTCGCCACGCCGGCGAGGTAGGGCCAACAACTACGATCGCTGGGGTGTGACACTTGTGTCTCGTCCCAAAAAAGTTTTTCCAGTTTTCCACCCCCCCCCACCTTCCGAGCGCGCGAGTCGTGCTCAACACGGAGTTTCCATGTCCAAGCGTATCCTCGCCGCCATCGCCGCGGCCTGTCTGTTCCTCGCCTCCTCCCCGGCCATGGCCGTCGTCCCCATGGACCAGATCGCGGTCTGCCAGAACGCGCCTGACGCCAACATCTGCTTCGAGAATCTTCTCGGGCGGTGTGGCTCGGATCCAGTCTGTCTCCAGGCCGTCTACCTGGCCCAGGCCGAGACCCGCGCCGAGCGCGCCGAGGCCGCCCTCGAGGCCGCCAAGGCCGCCACGGTCGTCCCGACCCCGGCTCCGGCCGCCACGGGCACGGCCTACGTGTCTGCGGCCCCAATGTACGCCGTGGCCCCGGTCAACACCGCGGCCTTCGGCTACAACCCGATGGGGAGCAGGTGGGGCACCTACCGCTTCGGGTTCGAGATCTACAATCTCGTCCCCGGACAGGCCTACCTGTTCACTGTCGACGGTTCGGACGCGCCGGGGCTGTTCCAGTGCGGTGACATGAACTGCCCCCACGCCCAGTCGGTCGACCTAGACGGCAACGGCGTCGTCTCGACCAACGAGATGGCCGTCCCCGTTCTGGAAGGAGACGAGACGGGCTCGGCCTACTTCGTCTTCCAGACCGGCGGTCCCCACAACGTGAAGGTCCGGGTATTCGAGAAGAATCCCCTGACTGACGTGTGGGTGGCTTCCGGACGGAGGAACATGAACCCCAACATTGGGGTGTTCCAGCGACCGACTCGGTGGTCGCTCGCTTCCGGTTCCTGACCTCCCCTCGTCCCTCGAGCTGTGCGCCAAGCGCCGGCCCGAGGGACTTTTCTTTTTGGAAAAAATAAAAACCGCCAGGCGGTGGGCCTGGCGGAATTTAAATTTTTTAATTAGGTAGTAACCGCAACCATGGCGCCAATCACATAGTTAGAGATGGCATAAGCGGCCACAATTATGACAATACCAATCACTGCGGTTGTCAAAAGTTTCATGGCTTTTTTGGCTTTTTCACCACCACCTTGATCGGTTAGATAAAGGAACCCAGCGTAAACAACAAGGACCAAAAAGATAATACCCAAAACACCTAAAACAACATTGATTAAGTTACCAATGACTGTTGTGAGATCTTCCGCACCGCCCATACCGGTGGTGTTTCCAATTTCACCAAGAGAGGTGTTGGCATCGGTTAAATTCATTGGAACGTCTGCCATGGCCGTGAGTGGCATAAGCAAGTAGACTTGCCCCAAAGCCACGATGGTCGCGAGAATTGATTTCATATTTTTTTGAATAAATTATTTTTTTAAAATTAATTTTAAGTAACAATGGCAGTTAAAGCGCCTATCAAATAATTAGTAATGGCAAAAGCCGCGACAATTATTACCATACCAACTATAGTATAAGTCAGAATTTTTTTGGCCTTTTCTATTGGTTCTTTTTCACCCTGAGAAATAAGATAAAGGATTCCGGCGTAAGTAATAAAAACTATTCCGGCGATGCCCAAAAGTCCCAAAACAGCATTTATTATAGAGCCAATTAGAACGGTTGTGGATTGCGGAGAAGAACCAAAACCAGCAGTGCCACCGGTGGTGGTTAACCCTTCGGTAATCGTTTCTATTGCTGCGGCCAAAAGCCGAGTTTTTTCCATAACGCGAGTTGACCAAAGGTTTTGATCTACTCACGCCATGGCCTCGTTAAAAATTAACGAGGCCGACAAAATTGGAAGTTTATTTATTCAACCGACGGACTCATGGCTTCGGTAACGGCACCAAGAGCAAAAGTGGCGATGGTGTAAGCAGATAAAACAATGATTAAACCAATAAGACCCTGGAAGATATACTTTTTGGCTTTTTTGACTTTTTCTTCTTCGCCACCGGCGGTAACCCATTTAAAACCACCAATAAGAATGATGACTACGGCAGCCACACCCAAAAAGCCAAGACCAACACGGATAAAGTAAGCAATGGCGGTTACCAAATCACCAGAACCCAGACCGGCAGTATTGGCAAATTCGGAGCCGTTGGTGGAAGTGCCGCCAAACATGCCGTTTACTCCGACGACGTCGGCACGAGCGATTAAAGGAGCCGATAAGACGAAGATTGTCAGACCAGCTAAAAGGGATTTTATCTTGTTCATATTTTTAAAATTGTTTTAATCTTTTTTTATTGGTTTTATTATAGCACGGATTGGCAAACTTTCCTTTAAAGCTTGTGGAAAACATTGGCAGAGAATTAAGGCGTAACAACTCCGCCTAAAATATTTAACAAGTTGTAGAGTAGGGTGTAAGACAAAAAAACAAAGATTAATCCCAATGCCGCCCAAATTACGGTTTTTTTGCCTTTTTCGATTTTGTCTTTTTCGCCGCCGGAAATAATCCACTGCGCGCCACCCCAGACAAACATTAAAAGAGCTATGGCACCAGAAAGTCCCAACAGGGCTTTGATAAGGTTGCCGATAAAAACCCGAATGTCAGTGGTGCCGAGAGGGTTGGTTAGGGTAGTGGCGGAAACTATGGATGGCGCGACAACAAAAACCGCGGCCAGAATAGAATAAAAGAATTTTTTCATAAAGTTTTTTATTGAAGACTAAGGTGATGTGGTTGCGGCCGTTGAATTCGGCATACAGCAATATTGAGAGCTGACCGGACAGGAATTGGTTGCACCGGCGCAGGCGCCGTCACCATTGGTTTCAAAAATTCCAGCCGAGGTTTGGTCGGTGCAGAAGCCGCCGCCACTTTCACATTCGCTTATGCAAGAGAAACCGGAACAAACAGAATTGATATCACAAAGCTGACCATTTGTTTCGGTACCAGCGCAAACCACATAACCTTCGCTGACCTGGCCCACCAACGCAAACTTTAAAGCCACGACTCCAGTATAGGCAAACAGGACAATTATCAGTCCAAGCGTCGCGCTACCAATCCATTTTTTACCTTTAGTCACCCAAGCCGGATCGCCGTGCGAAGCAATCCACCAAAAACCGCCAATTATATAAACCAAGAAAACCAAACTGCCAACAATACTCAAAATAAAGTTTCCAACGTTGGCTACTACGGTCATAATGTCTGCTATACTACAGTTGCCTTGTTCCCAACACTCGGTACAAATTCCTTCCATAAAAACTCCAACATCACTAGCCGAGCTGGTGCCACTGGAACAGATTCCGGTTTGGGCATCGGCCAAAACAATGGTCGGTAGTAATAAAACAACTAATAAACTTAGTAGGAGAAAGATTTTTTTTCTTGAAAATTTCATAATTAATTTCCTAATAAGTTTGGTTAACTTTATTTTGAGCGGATTTTACTAAATTTTCAAGTACGTCTCCGGATAAAGCCGAGTCGATCAGGTCGGTAAAGGCTTCTTCGACCACACCGGCGTCTTTGCCGTGATACCAACTTTCGGCGGTTAAGAGTTGAGAGACAAAAATATTAACTTCAGGGTCTTCGGCTTGCTCGTTAATTAAACCGCGCAAAGCTGTGGGTTTTTTGCTGGTAGATAAATATTCGGCCACCTGTTCTTTTTCCGAGGCGAATTGGATAAAATCCCAAGCCCATTTGGAATTGGCGCTGGCTTTGGCCACGGTCCAGACCCAGTAGTTAGCCAGATTAACGGCTTTTCCAACTTCAATTTGCGGCAGGGCAGAGATTCGAAAATCAAGTTTGGGGGCATCGACTTTTAACAAAGGTTGATGATAAGCATAGCCAAAAAAGAAAGCGGTTTTTCCGTTGGTGAAGGCGTCGTAGGAATCGTTCATGTCGGCGGTCCAGGTATAAACTTCTTTGACGGGATTGGCAAAGTCGGTATAAAAACGCAAAGCTTCGCTGGCCGGATAACGATCGCCAGTGACTTTTTCGGAAAAAATGGCGTGCCCACCTTTTTCCATGGTGGAACCGTTTTGTAACATTAGCACCGCCAGAATATCCGAAGCCCGTTCGACGTTTTCGCCAGTGCCAATGGCGGCGGCCGACTGACTAATGTCGCCGTTGGTATTTATTTTGGTTAAAGTTTTTACTTGATCTTGGAAGGCTTGCCAGGTGGTTGGTGGTTCGGCAATGTTGGCGGCGTTTAACAAGTCAGTGTTGGAGTAAAGGGCCAGAGTGTCGACAAATAATGGCAAGGCAAAAATTCTCTTTTCGGCTTCTTTTTTGGGATCCGGTTGATAGTCTCGCAAAACATCGTTGTAAACCACGCCGACAAAATTATTTTTTAATTCTTGTTCGGTTAAAGATTTTTCTTCACGCAAAACCGTGACCTTTTCTTTTTTTAAAGTTCCGGTGATTTCGGTGTAAGGAATGGTTAGGGATTTTGGCAGCGGGGTAATCAAATCTTCGTATTCACCAATCCAGGTGTTGTGGATCGAGAAGAGATCCGGGCCTTCGCCGGTGGCAAATGCGCGCAAAAGTTCTTTTTCGTATTCATCATAACGAAGAACCCGAAAATCAAAAGAGACATTGGAATGAACACCTCGATAAGCGTTCATTAGGGAAGTAAAAGCCTCTTGGTCTTCGAAAACACTCCAAACCTTGAGTGTGACCGGAGCGGCCGCCTCTTTTTCGGCTTGCGATTGGCCGCAACCTAAACCAAACAATGGGGAAACCAATGTCGCCAGTAAAATAATTGATAGAATTTTTAAACGCATATTCCTCCGATTGGATTATTTTTCTAAATTTTTGAGATATTTTTTGAGGTCTTTGCCGATTTCCGGATGTTTTAATCCGAGTTCGACCTGGGCTTTGAGAAATCCTAGTTTATTACCGCAGTCATAATGTTTACCTTCGAATTTGCAACCATAAAGAACGCGGCCGGTGGCAAGGTAAGCGTTGAAAGCGTCGGCCAGACGCAGTTCGCCGTCTTTCCCGGGTTTGGTTTTGGCCAAAAGATTCATGATTTCCGGCGTGATGATGTATTGACCAATGACAATAAGATTGGAAGGCGCTTCGGCGACCGTTGGTTTTTCTTTAAATTGATTAATTTCCCAAGTTTTGGCGTCAATTTTTTTGCCGCCGATTACACCGTATCGGGAAACATTTTTTTTTGGCACTTCTTCGAGGGCAATAACGCTGTCGCCGTATTTATCGTAGACATCCATGAGTTGTTTTAGGGCCGGTACTTTGTTGTCGATAATATCGTCGCCGAAGAGAATAGCCACCGGTTCGTGTTTTTCCACAAACGGTAGGGCGCAGAGGACAGCATGACCATCGCCAAGTGGTTTGTTTTGTCGGACAAAAGCAAATTTTGCCAATTTACCAACTCGTTTGATTTCTGAAAGTTCTTTTTCTTTCTTTTTTTGTTCCAAGCGATACTCCAACTCGAAGTTGCGATCGAAATGATCTTCGATGGCGCGCTTGCCAATGGCCGTGACAAAAATAATTTCTTCAATCCCCGAGGCCACGGCTTCCTCGACAATATATTGAATGACCGGTTTGTCGACCACGGTCAACATTTCTTTGGGCTGGGCTTTGGTGGCCGGCAAAAAACGCGTGCCCATACCAGCGACCGGAATAATAGCTTTTCTAATCTTCATAAGGTAAAATAAGTCTGCTAATAATATACTATTTTTTTACCAATTACGCTATGGGCAGGTTTCCTATCCCACTCAAAAAGTATTTACTGGCAGAAACCAGCACGACGATTAAATTTTTGATTTTGTCGGATGTGATTTTTATCAGTGCCAAAGGTTTGCTGGGTCCGGTCTTCGCGCTTTTTATTGAGGGTTATATTGATGGCGCCAATGTCGCGGTTATTGGAATTGCGGCCACGGTTTTTCTTTTATCAAAAAGCCTGTTGCAAATTCCCTTTGCTCATTTATTGGATAAAATAAAAGGTGAGTGTGATGATTTTTTAATCTTGATGATTGGAAATTTTATCTCGGCGCTTATTCCTTTAGCGGCTAACTTTGGAATAAAACTTTACACCCCCTCTCAAAACTATTTTCTTGTAACATTCATCTCGGTACCGGTACAATATCTCATGTATGGGACGTTGTCCCTGTAACGCGATGAAAATTATGAAGTC
>Ga0209417_1002550_pt1 | contig 27468 bp, 24 predicted proteins | sample RifGroF2_FD_184002 | JGI IMG/M metagenome (GOLD analysis project Ga0209417, IMG submission 184002) | Groundwater microbial communities from Rifle, Colorado, USA - Groundwater F2 (SPAdes) (version 2) | ecosystem: Environmental > Aquatic > Deep subsurface > Groundwater | place: Rifle, Colorado... | reverse complement strand
CGGCGGAGTTCGGCACCTCGATGTCGGCTCACCTTAGCGCGGCGGTGGAGAAGCTGCCAAGCGTTTGGCTGTTCGCCAATTAAAAAGGTACGCGAGCTGGGTTCAGACCGTAGAGGAATTAAATTTCTAATTTTAAATTTAAAATTTTTAATTAAAAATTATTTTTCTACAATCTGAACCCTCAGAGGAATCATTGAACTTAAAATGAACTGTTTTAATCGAAGACAACCAATCCCGTGATTTGCAAAGCAAATTTTACGGGAACACGGCGGCTGTGTGTAGAAATACATACAGAGAAGCTAACTTATATCGGAGAAACCCGAATTTTAGAAATAAAAAGGGTAACGCCGAGGGAAGTGTTTAATTTCTAATTTTAAATTTTAAATTTTTAATTAAAAATTCTATACACCCGTAGAGACTGAATGTTAGATAACTTATTTTTAATTATAAGTTGATGTCACAGTCCAATCCCACAAGTAATTGTGGAAAAGTTTTGTTGAAGAACAAAACTGTAGATGCGTGAGACAGGTTGGTCTCCTATCTACTGCACTCGTTGATTCTTGAGAAGATTTGTTTCTAGTACGAGAGGACCGAAATGAACTGACCTCTGGTGTACGAGCTGTCCTGCCAAGGGCAATGCTCGGTAGCTATGTCGGGAATGGATAACCCCTGAAAGCATCTAAGGGGGAAGCCAGCTTCAAGATTAGGAATCGTTAAGAACCGTGAGAGATGATCACGTTGATAGGCTTTAAGTGGAAGCGCAGTAATGCGTTAAGCTGAGAAGTACTAATGTTTCGATTCCTGTTAAGAAATTTAGAAATCACATAAAAATAGTAAATCACATAGGAAATTCCTATGTAGGGGGCATAGGTATTTCCTGTGTTCTAAAATCAAGTTTTCAGTGTTGGTGATTTGTCGCAAGGGCTACACCTCTTCCCATTCCGAACAGAGAAGTTAAGCCTTGTTGAGCCGATGATACTCGTCAAGGGAAAAGTAGGCTGTCGCCAACACTGAGTATTTGATTTTATATAAAAACCATACTGTATATGGTTTTTTGGTGTTTTTACTTGACCCTGTCGCTCCCGAGTGACAGGCTTGACTTTTACATACAAAGTGTGCTATAATATACAGTAGAGGAGGTACCATGAAAAGCACGAACTACAACCCGCGGATCGTGAGGCTCCGGTTCTCCCGCCCCGGCGACGGTGCGCAGGCCTGGAAGGCGATGAAGATCGCTCTCCAGTCCATCATCGGATTGGGAGCCTTCTGGCTCATCGCGTCCGCCGTTCTCCGGATGGGATTCCCAGGATGAAGTCAAAAATCCATAGGCTACTTGTGAGGGTAGTAGTCATGGAACTCTTTCTTCTACTTACCCTCATCGCGTGTTGGTTACTAGAACGAAGCAAGTAGCTTGCACACATCTATCACACGGCCCCGGTCGTCCGAAAGGACACCGGGGCCACTAACGTTTTAGTCAGGTGGGCGTTTATTTTGCTTAATTTTTATGATAATATAGAAATATGACATGGGCTCTCAAGCGACAAATTTTTTATGTGACTATTCTCATTTTAGTTATTTCAGTTTTTGGATTTCTTATAATTTACCCAAAATTAAATAAACCTCCTACTTGTTTTGATGGCAGACAAAATGGAGATGAGACAGGTATAGATAGTGGAGGTTCATGTTTGAAGGCAGATCCTGAAAAAGTAAATGATGTTTCCATTCTTTGGTCTCGTGCATTTCAAGTAATTCCTGGACGTTACAATGCTGTCGCTTACATCGTAAATCATAATAAAAATACTGCAGTTGAAAAAGTAAATTATAGATTTCGTTTTGCAGACAAAAACAATGTTTATATTGGTAAACGTGAAGGGAGTACTTTTATTCCACCAGGAGGAAATTTTGTAGTTTTTGAACCAGGTATAGATATAGGCAATTCTATTCCTGTTTATTCAACTTTTGAATTTACGCAGATGCCGACTTGGCTTCAAGTACCTGACACTAAAATTAATCAATTAAAAGTAAATATTTCTAACATAGAACTCAAAGATGTAGATACTTTACCCAAACTCTCCGCTGTCATAAAAAATAATTCTCTTTTTACAATTACAGATGTGGGAGTGATAGCTATTCTCTATGATGCAAATAGAAATGCTATATCTACTAGTCGTACGTATTTAAATAAACTTCTTCCATTGCAGGGTTCTGATATACACTTTACTTGGCCGGAGCCGTTGCCGGGCGTCGTAGTAGAGCAGGAGATAATTCCAATGTACAATATTTTTTCCGCTAAACTAGAGTAGTATATGGCAGAAAAAGCGTTAAACAGAATAGATTGGCTATTAGTAGCCTTTATTATACCTATAATTGCGGGCGGGCTAGCCACAATGAAGTCCTTTTCTTCACTAGAAGATACAAATAGTTTTTTTAGCAAACAAATAATCTGGGTACTAGTGTCTCTCACTGTTTTTTTTATTTTTTCTTTTATTGATTTTCGTTTTCTAAAACGCACAGACGTGCTTGTATTTTTATTTTTAGGTATGTGTGCGACTTTGTTGATTTTAGTAGTCTCTGGCACTATTTTTAATGAAAACAAAAGTTGGTTTAATTTTGGTTTCTTTTCTTTTCAGCCGGTTGATTTTATGAAGCTCGCGCTTGTATTGGTCCTCGCAAAATATTTTTCTCGACGACATGTAGAGATAAGGGATATCAAACATATTTTTATTTCTGGATTATATGCATTGTTGCCTTTAATCTTGGTTTTGCTTCAACCAGACTTTGGTTCCGCGATGATAGTACTCTTTATATGGTTTGGTATGGTTTTAGTATCTGGAATTTCTAAGACGCATTTATTTTTAGTTATTTCTACGGGCATCATCATTTTTATCTCACTTTGGTTTTTTGTTTTTGCTCCTTACCAAAAAGCTCGTATTTATAATTTTATAAATCCGTTAGCGGATATTCACAATACAGGTTACAACGTATTTCAATCCACTGTGGCTGTAGGCTCAGGACAGATTGTAGGTAAAGGGTTGGGTTTTGGAACTCAATCAAGACTAAAATTTTTGCCTGTAGCAGAATCTGATTTTGTTTTCGCTGCTTTCTCAGAGGAATGGGGTTTTATCGGTTCGACTTTGATTCTCTTACTTTATGTTTTAGTAATTTGGCGTATTTTGTATACTGCATCTTTGGGTGCTTCAAATTTTGAAATACTTTTTGGTATGGGAATAGCCATCTTTTTTATGGGTCATATTATAATAAATATAGGGATGAATTTAGGTCTTATGCCAGTGACGGGTATTCCTCTGCCTTTTATGAGTTATGGAGGTTCGCATTTATTGACTGAGTTTATGGGTTTGGGTATTCTTATGAGTATGCGTAAATATGGAAGGCCAGCGCATAGGGATGATATGCAAAATGAATTTTTAGGAGTCTGATCCCTACAGACGTTGGACGTCTGTAGCCGTTACAGACGTCCAACGTCTGTAAGATACAATATAAAATATATGCAAATAATAGATGGAAGAAAAATAAGAGATGAGATTTTAGAAAAGGTAAAAAAAGGAGTGCAGGCACTTTCTTTTAAGCCAATTTTTTGTGATATTTTGGTCGGCGAAGATCCATCTTCTATACAATATGTACAGATGAAGGAACGCACAGCAGAAGCGGTAGGGATTTCTTTTTATCAAGCCAATTTTCCTGAGTCTATCACTACAGATGATTTGATTAGAGAAATAAATGTTTTGAACAATATGAAAAATATGTGTGGAATTATTGTTCAATTGCCTATACCCAAACATATAGATAGAGACAAAGTATTAAATACCATTGACTCACGATTGGATGTAGATTGTCTAGGAAGGGTGGCCAGTGAAAAATTCTATCAGCATTATAACACTGAAGATAATTTAGGTTTTCCGACAGCTCTCGCTTGTATGGCTGTGCTTGATTCTTTAGATTTAGATTTGGCTGATAAAAAAATAGTCATCTTGGGGCAGGGGATGCTGGTGGGTTCTCCAGTTACAGCCTTGCTTCGTTTTAGAAATTTATCTGTTATTCCTGTCAGCAGTCAAACTGAAAATAAAGAAGAGCTCATCAAGCAGGCAGATATTATAATTTCTGGTATGGGAAAAGGAAAATATATTACTGGTGATATGATAAAAGAAGGAGCAGTGTTGATAGATGCTGGTACTTCTGAAATAGAAAGTGGCATCGTAGGTGATGTTGATTTAGAATCTGTAAAAGAAGTAGCGGGATATGTCTCGCCTGTGCCTGGGGGAGTCGGTCCAGTGACTGTAGCAATGTTATTAAATAATGTATTAAAAGTAGCGAAAACATTGGGATGAGTCCCGTTAGAAGCCGCGGTCGCAGTTTTATAAAAAATTATGTTTATGGTATATATAAAATTTAATAATATAATCAAGTATAGTTACGGTTTAGTGACCGCGACCTGCTTCTAAACGGGATGAATGATATAATTTTTTATTTTTTTTATAATTTCTCGCATAAGTTTATTTTTTTAGATAATATTATTATATTTTTTGCAGTTTATTTTCCATTTATTGTAGTTATTTTGGCCGGGTTATATTTACTTTTTTATCGTAAATCCTGGAGAGAATTTTTTATAGTTTTTATGTCTTCCGGAATAGCTTATCTTTTTTCCAAAATATTAAAAATCTTAATTCATGAAAATCGTCCCTTTGTAGAATTTTCAAATGTTCAAGCTCTATTTTCTGAAACTGGTTTTGCATTTCCATCTACGCACGCTATATTTTTTATGACTTTAGCATTTTCTATTTTTATTTTACATAAAAAAGCTGGCTATGTTTTTATATTGTTCGCTTTACTTATTGGCTTAGCTCGCATTATGGCTGGAGTACATTTTCCATTTGATATTTTGGGCGGATTTGTTCTCGGCGCTGGAATTTCTTATATGTTTGCTTATTTGGTAAAAAACGTATATAATACCGATACATTATGTGGAAAAAGATAATTTTGGCTTTAACTATACTAATTTTTAGTGGGGCAGTGGCTCTTTTTGTTTTTAAATCTGAGCCTAAATTAAATAAGAATTTTGAGACAGAAAGTTCTTTTTTCAAGAACCGTCCATTTCGTCTAGGCTTGGACCTCTCTGGAGGAAGTCACCTTACTTATAAAGCTGATATTTCTTTAATTTCTCCTGATCAAGTGGGGGATTCTATGAATGCTCTTCGTGATGTTATTGAAAGACGTATAAATATTTTTGGTGTTTCTGAGCCTGTTGTTCAAGTTCAGCACAGTGGATTTGTTTCTGGGGCAGACGAACAATTGATAGTCGATTTACCCGGAGTTACAGATGTTAAAAAAGCAGTAGATATGATAGGCAAGACTCCTTTACTTGAGTTTAAAATACAAGCACCAGAAGGTACTCCACAAAAAGCAACCGTGGATGAAAATGGACAAGTAGTTTTGAATTTAGATTCTCAATTTGTTTCCACGGATCTCACTGGTAGATATTTAAAAAGAGCAACTTTGGAATTTGATTCAAACACTCGCGAGCCTGTGATTAGTTTGCAGTTTGATGATACAGGTACAAAACTTTTTGCTCAAATTACTAAAGAAAATATCGGCAAGATGGTTGCTATTTATTTGGACGGTGCTCCTTTATCTACTCCTGTCGTACGTGAAGAAATCCCAAATGGCCAAGCAGTTATTTCTGGAAGTTTTACACCAGTAGAAGCTAAAGAACTTGTGCGTAGCTTAAATTACGGTGCTTTGCCTGTGCCTATAAGCCTCGTATCTACACAAACCATTGGTGCTAGTCTAGGGGACAGCGCTACTTCTGCTGGAGTCAAAGCAGGAATTATTGGTTTTGCTCTTATAGCACTCTTTCTTATTTTATGGTATAGGTTGCCAGGATTAGTGGGAATATTGTCCTTGAGTATCTTTGTTTTGATTGTGCTTGCAATATTTAAATTGATTCCAGTTACTCTCACTACTGCGGGCATTGCAGGATTTATTATTTCTATGGGTATAGCTGTGGATGCAAATGTATTGATCTTTGAACGCATAAAAGAAGAATTACACGCTGGTAGGAATATAATCGATGCAGTATCCACTGGTTTTGCTCGTGCCTGGACTTCTATTCGTGATTCCAACTTTTCGACACTCATTACTGCGACTATCTTATTTTGGTTTGGGACATCGCTCATCAAAGGTTTTGCTCTGACTTTGGGCATTGGAGTATTAGTCTCCATGCTTTCAGCTGTTATTATGAGCAAAGTTTTCTTGTCACTTTTGTCATTTATGAAAGAAAATAAGTTTTCAAGATTTATGTTTTCCAGTGGTTTATCAAGTGGTAAAATAAAATAATTTATATGTTTATTGTAAAATACAAAAAAATATTTCTTTCTATATCAGCTGTTTTGATAACTCTTTCAATTATTTCCATGTTATATTTTGGTTTTGATGTGGGTATAGATTTTAAAGGAGGAGCTCTCACTGAAGTAGTTTATGAAAACGAAAGACCAGATAAAGAAAACCTCATATTAAAGATTAAGGATTTAAATATTGGTTCTGTTTTGTTTCAGCCTACTGGTGAAAAAGGATACATAGTAAAATCTCGTGACTTAAATGAGGATGAGCATGCTCTTTTGTTGCAAACATTATCTGGTAATGATGAGAACGTGGCAAAAGAAGTCAATTTTAATTCTATTGGGCCATCTGTAGGTGCAGAACTTACGAGGAAAGCGATAATCTCTGTTGTTTTGGTTTCTCTCGCAATTATTTGTTTTATAGCTTTTGCTTTTAGAAAAGTAAGCAAACCGATTTCTTCTTGGAAATATGGATTGATAGCTATCGCCGCGCTTCTTCATGACGTCATTATTCCTTCTGGAATTTTTGCCTTACTTTCACATTTTTTTGGTGCGGAGCTAGATACACTTTTCGTAGTGGCAATACTCACGATTCTCGGTCTTTCTGTTTCTGACACTATTGTTATCTTTGACAGAATAAGAGAAAATTCTAAAAATGAAAAGGAAAAACATGAAAATAAAGAAATAGATTTTAAAAGTATAGTCGGTAATAGCTTAGATCAATCCTTTGCTAGGTCTATAGCTACTTCTATGACTGTAATTTTAGTTCTTTTGTCTCTCGTATTCTTTGGACCAGAATCCACAAAGTATTTTGCTTTGATGCTCACTGCAGGTATGTTTTTTGGTACATATTCCTCACTTTTCTTGGCTTCTCCGTTGTTAGTACTTGTAGAAGAACATCAAAAGAAAAAGTAGAATTTTTTCCCTCTATTTGTGCTATAATATAGGTGTTTATATTATTATTTAATTATTTAAATTCATATGAAATATTTTCTTATTGTATTTGGAGTAGTCGTCTTGTGGGTAATTTATGTATTTAATCGTTTTATATCTCTTCGTAATCGAACGAAAGAAGCTTGGGCAGATATCGAAGTTCAATTGAAGAGAAGATATGATTTGATTCCAAACTTGGTAAATACTGTAAAGGGTTATGCTACTCACGAGAGTTCCGCTTTTGAAAATGTAACAAAAGCTAGGACAGCAGCTATGGGCGTATCTGGTCCAAACGAAGCTCATGCAGAAGCAGAAAATATGTTGACGGGAGCATTGAAGAGTATATTTGCTGTTGCTGAAGCTTATCCAGATTTAAAAGCCAATCAAAACTTTTTAGCATTACAAAATGAACTTTCTGATACTGAAAATAAAATTCAAGCTGCTCGTAGATTCTACAATAGTAATGTTCGTGACTTGAATACTTCTATTGAAAGTTTTCCTGGAAATATTGTCGCTAAAATATTTAATTTTACTCAAGTAGAATTCTTTGATCTTGCGGATGATGATGTAGCTCAAAAGAATGTAGAAGTAAAATTCTAGAAAAAATTAAAAAATATGGCTACAACTCTATACACGGAACAATCTAAAAATATCACCAAGACATGGTTGCTGATGAGCATGTTTTTAGTAGTTGTGATAGGGATAGGTTGGTTTTTTAGTTTCTATTATAATAATCCTGGTATTTTGTATTTTTTTGTTATTTTCAGTGTATTTATGAATGTTTTTTCTTATTGGTTCTCTGACAAGATTGTCTTAACTTTATCTTCTGCCAAACCAGCAAAAAGAGAAGAACATTTTGCTCTATATACGACAGTAGAAAATTTGTCTATCACAGCAGGCTTGCCTATGCCCAAAGTCTATATCATAGAAGATCCGGCACCAAATGCTTTTGCTACTGGTAGGGACAAAGAGCACGCTGTGGTCGCAGTGACCACTGGCTTACTCTCTATTTTAGATAAATCTGAATTAGAGGGAGTCATAGCTCATGAATTATCACATATCGGTAATCGTGATATGTTGCTTTCTACTGTGGTAGTGGTTCTCGTGGGTTTTGTTACTATAGCTGCTGATTTTTTTACACGAAGTTTATTTTTTGGAAGAAGTAGAGACAGCAGTGGCAAGGGTGGTATTTTTGTAATTATTGGTATTATTCTTTCTATCTTGGCGCCAATTTTTGCTATGCTTATTCAGTTAGCTATTTCTAGAAAAAGAGAATTTTTAGCTGATGCTTCAGGAGCATTACTTACGCGCTATCCAGATGGACTAGCGAGTGCTTTACGCAAAATTTCAGAATACAGTAGGCCTATGAATCGTCAATCTAGTGCTATCGCGCATTTATATATTTCTGATCCAAAAGGTGTCGGAATCGGTAAAAAAATTAGCGGACTTTTTGCCACTCATCCACCCGTAGAACAGAGAATTAAAGCTTTGGTAGGGTAGACCTCTTTATGATATAGTTAAAACATGGATCCCGTTAGAAGCCGCGGTCGCAGTTTTTGACGGGAAAGTTAATGAAATTATTATTGACCGCGACCTGCTTCTAACGGGATGGATATTAAAGATGTAGAAAAGCTCGCTGAACTGGCAAAAATAGAACTAAAGGAAGAAGAAAAAGAGACCGTATTAAAAGATATGGAAGGTATCTTGGAATATGTAAAAGTTATAGAGAATGTTGAAGTACCTGATGTCGAACCTGTTTATAATCAAAAGAATGTTTGGCGAGAAGATGAAATTAAGTCTTCTGTTTTTTCTAATGATTTGATTATTAAACAATTTGGAGATGCGCAGGACGGCTTTTTGAAGGTTAAAAAGATACTTTAGTTGAAAGTTATAAAGTTCATAAAGTTATAAAGAAAAAATGCAGAAAATTGATGTAAAAGATTTAACAATAGAAAAAGCATACGAGATGATGAAGGATCGAAAGCTCACTTCTGTTGATTTAGTTTCGGCTTGTCTCCAAAATATAAAAGAAAAGAATGAAGAGTTGAATGTTTTTTTAGAAATTTTTGATGATGCACTCGATCAAGCAAAAGTTGCTGATGAAATGATAAAGGCTGGGAAGGGGACAAAGCTCACAGGCATACCCATAGCAATAAAAGATAATATTTTAATAACAGGAAAGAAAAATAGTTCTGGTTCCAAAATGTTAGAAAATTACGTAGCCAGTTATGATGCTTTTGTTATTAAAAAATTAAAAGAAGCAGGTGCAGTATTGATAGGCCGTACTAATATGGATGAATTTGCTATGGGATCTTCTACAGAAAATTCTGCTTATGGACCTGTCAAGAATCCTCTTGATGTATCTAGGGTTCCGGGAGGTTCTTCTGGTGGTTCTGCGGCTGCAGTAGTCTCTGGTATGGCCCTAGCATCACTAGGATCTGATACAGGCGGTTCGATACGACAACCCGCATCATTTTGTGGTTTAGTGGGAATGAAGCCTACATACGGCACAGTATCACGTTCTGGTATCACTGCGATGTCTTCTTCTCTTGATCAAATAGGACCTTTTGCCAAAACCGGAGAAGACGCAAAAATAATTTTTGATTGTATAGCAGGTAAAGATGAGATGGATTCCACGTCTATAGAATTTTCCCCTACACTGGACATAGGGGAAGCAAATAAAAAAGTTATTGGTATTCCAAGAGATTTCTTGAAAGAAGGAGTGGATCCTGAAGTTTTACAAAATTTTGAAGATACAATAAAAAAGTTAGAGAAAAAAGGATATAAAATAAAAAATATAGAGATGCCACATTTGAAATATTCTTTGCCTGTTTATTACATCATCATGCCAGCCGAAGTTTCTACAAATTTATCTAGACTAGATGGTGTACGATATGGACTTCGCGAAGAAGGTAAGGATGTTTTTGATAGTTATAAAAAGAGCAGATCATCTGGTTTTGGTATTGAGACAAGGAGAAGAATAATATTGGGTACATATGTCTTGTCTCATGGTTATTATGATGCTTATTACAATAAAGCTTGGAAAGTCCGTAGAGCAATAATGAAAGAATACGAAGATATATTTAAAGATGTTGACTTTGTGGTGACTCCGACGACTCCTACGACTGCATTTAAATTCGGAGAAAAAAAAGATCCAGTGCAAATGTATTTGTCAGATATTTTTACTGTCTCTGCAAACTTGGCAGGACTTCCAGCTATATCTTTTCCATCTGGTCTAGATAGCTCTCTACTACCTATAGGTATACAATTCACTGGACCACTTTTTTCCGATTTATCTTTGTTTGATGTAGAAAAAGATTTAAGAGAATAGGAGAATATGCTATAATTTATATATATGGAAATAATGGGCCAAAATAATCTATTGGATGGGACTGCTCTTGATTCTCAATATTTTAATCCTGAATATTTATTTAATCAGGGTGTAATATGGATTAAAAAATTTATAGAATATGCTACAAGTGATCAAGCCATCAACATCGGAAAGACAGTCCTTTTCTTTCTGGCTATGTTTTTTTTGACGATAATTTGTTATGTAATCATACGTATGCTTGAAATCAGAGCTAAAGAACATAAACATTTACACCACGAGATAAAAGAATATGCTCATAATAAAGCAGAATATGAAAAAAGATTACGCGAAGAAGTAGGAGGTTCAAAGAATGAACATTGGGGCATAGTTTTAAATTATCTTTTTTCACAACATAAAAGTGATTGGAAACTCGCAATCATTGAATCAGACACTATGCTAGACGGCCTTTTAGAGCAGCTCGGTTTTCACGGAGAAAGTTTGGGAGATAAATTAAAAATGGCCAATCAAGAAAATTTTCCTCAACTTACAATTGCTTGGGAAGTACATACTGTCAGAAATAAAATAGCCCATGAGGGTTTGGCTTTTGAGCTTTCGCAACATGAAGCAAAAAGGATAATTGCTCTATACGAGCAGATTTTCCATACTTATGGATATATATAAACCTCACCCTCAAATCCCTCTCCTTGTTAATGAGAGGGAAGGTTTTTCTTGTTGCGGGGTCACGAATCGAACGTGAGTCTTAAGGTTATGCTTTACCACTATAGTTTTCACTACCAAAATGTTTGTGGTCTGGACTATACCATCTCCTTTTCTAAAAAATAAATTTAAAGATTAAGGAGCTCATCATCTAGTCTCTACACATTTATCTCCGATATCAATCAGAGAATTTAGCTCGGAATTGTCTTTCTGTAATTTACAGAGAGGATTTCTCCGAATTTGATGAGTGCTCACCTCAAGGTTTCCCAAGAGGGGGCCCATATTTATAAACGCTGAGCCTTACGAGATACCTCTTCTCTACCCCGCTATAAATATTATTTTATATTATATAGTCAAAATATGCAAGTTGTTTTTGTACTCAATATAGGATATAATATACCTTATGTACTATCCAGAGATAAAAGAAGAAGCGAAGAGGATGAGGCAAAATGGTATAAGCCTAGGAGATATTTCTCGTAAATTGAATATCACAAAGTCTACCCTTAGTTTTTGGTGTAAAGATATGATTTTATCAGAATCCGCGATAAGAAAAATAAAAGCAAAAGGGAAGCTGAAATCTGTTAGGGGGCTTCTTCGGTATTCTGAATTAAAAAGAAAAAACAGGATAGAAAGAAATATTACACAAAAACAAGAAGGAGCTACTTTATTGGGTGTGTTATCAGATAGAGATGTCTTAATGGTTGGTTTAGGGTTATATTGGGGAGAAGGTTATAAATACGAAAATGGGGAATTGGGATTTACAAATAGTAATCCATATATGATACGTTTTTATTTTAAATGGTTAAAATTATGGAATGTAGATAAAAATTCTTTGATTTTTCGCCTTACATTAAATGAATTTTTTGGAAAAGAAGAAAAAAAGATTTTATCTTTTTGGATAGATTTTTTAGATGTTAAAAAAGAACAATTTTCAAAAACTACTTTTATACAAACAAATTTAAAGAAAGCATCTATTAAAAATGTCGAAAAATATAGAGGTATTTTAAGAGTAAAAGTAAGGAAGGGTACAGCTCTAAGAAATAAGATTCTTGGGGCTATAGAACACATATCAAATACTTAAAGACTTTTATTTTTTTAAGTTTTCTGTTATATTCATCATATGTCGGCGTAGCTCAGACGGTTAGAGCATGGCACTCATAAAGCCAAGGTCGGTGGTTCGATTCCACCCGTCGACACAAAAAAGAGCTTTGATTTTATACAAAATTATGTATAATGATAAATGTACCTCTTTATTTCTTAATCGCAAGAAACAGGTTTTTAAAAGGTATAAGGGTCAAATATTGCGGCTGTAGTTCAACGGTGGAACACTCGCCTGTCACGCGAGAGGTCGTGGGGTCAGCACCCATCAGCCGCGCAACATAAATAAAAACACCTCGATCCTCTCGAGGTGTTTTTATTTGATTTTTGTTTCTAGTCTTTCTACGCGAGCAATCAGATTTTCAATTTTTCTGTCTCTAAGTAAATTTTCCGAATATAGATTTGTAATACTTGACCGAAAATCTTTATGATCTTCATGGATGATTTTGATTTCTTTAAGAATATTCTGCAAAACTTCTTCATGCCTTTCAAGAGTTGCATTAATGTGTTCAAAAGATTTGGCAATACTATTCATACTTTTTTCAAAAGTCTTTTCAGTCACATATTTTTCAGTTGGTTTTTTAGCCCCTTTTTTCATGAGAGTATTGTATCATAAATAAAAAAGCAAATGCAAATTTATGGAGTTGTTGGTGGTGTCTCGGGTGCTGGATCTTCAGCCGAAGGCTGATCAGCCTCTTCGGCCACAGGCTGATTCGCCTCTGGTGAAGGTTGAGGAGCAGGTTCTACTGGTGCTGGTTCACCACCTCCCCCCGCCTCAGGCGGGGCTTGTGGAGGAGGGATTGGGGTGGTGATTGGCTCGGGCTCAGGGGTTGGAGAACCACCTCCCTCGCTTGGGGCGAGGACTCCTCCTACACTAGGAGGAGAGGAGAGTAATGCTTTCAAAGATTTTAATTCTGCCCGATTTAGACATACTGTCTCTTGGCCTGCTTCTGTCAAACAAATTTCGCCTGTAAATATTCTAGCAATACGATTTCCTGCATTCGCGAACCACGCTACCAAACTATCTCTCCAATCATTTTCTTTTTCAAAATCATTTATATCTTTAATTTTTAGATCCATTTCTTGAATTGCTTTTATGGTGCTTGCGAGTATGGCATTTGTATCTAGTCCATAAGGATTGCCCATTTTATCATAAGTAGCAAATTCGGGAACTAAACTGGCGACTTCTTCGGAGATGAAACCAAAGTGCATTCCACTACCCATATTCATTTCTGAATTGAATGTATATGATACGGGGCGAAGAGCGAGAATACTAGAAAGACCAGTCGTCAAATCTGAAATATCATTTTTAAATTTTTGTGAAGATGGAGTACAGATAATATCTCCAGAAGTATTGGCAGATAGTGTGCCTGCTGTCGTACAACCTGCTTGCGTAATTACCCCTGCCTTACTTACCTTAAACATACTATTTGCCCCGACTTTCAAATCCATCAAGAGTGATGCGGCATCACTTGCTGTATCTGTAACAGTTAGTTTCAACGCTGTCGGTGCTCCTGTCGTATTCCAAGTCTGTGTCATATCCAATACACCTCCTGCTAGTGCAGCCGAACCTGCTAGTGTAGTGTCTGCTAGGACAAGTTTTGCTGTGGTTGGATTTGATATTCCGACACCCATAATCCCTTCCACTATCAATCCCGAAGTTGGAGCTGCGATAGCTCCATAAGTAGCACCGATAGAAGCATTACCCAATATTCCTACAGTTGAAAGTGGTGCTCCTGTTCCGACTCCTAGTCTAGTCCCATCAAAAATAAAACTTGCATTGTCTTGCAATCTTCCATTTGTGGTTGCAAAAGGTATTCTACCTGCTGTAAGAGTCGCACCATCATTTAAAACAAATCCCTTTCTGGCTGGAACACCTTCTTGAAGTTCTACACGACGGAAACCCATATAAGTAGCACCACCCCAGTTATCTGCAAATTTGAATGCGTAATAACGATAAGCGACAGAATTTGTAACTATGACATATTTAGGGTCAGCTATATCTGAAGCAACGTGTTGTGCAAATTGACTTACATCAGTATTGAGCTGTGTCCAGTTTGTATCTGTAGCATAAGTTAAAGTTGCAAATGCTCCAGCATCATTTGAACCCCAGAGGGTGAAGTTTTTAGCACCTTGTGTAGAAAAAGTTCCTATGTGGTGACTGTTTTCATAATAGACTCTAGTTATGGTTCTGGCTGAACCTAAGTCTATGTGAAATCTTTGATTAGTATTTGCACTACTAAGCCATTCATTACCAACTTGTGTTCCTGTTAAGGATTTTGTTGGGTCAGTTGCTTGGTATGCCCAATAATTTGTAGAAAATTTTGTCGTTGCTTTAACATAAGTATCATTATGTGCTGGTGGGTATTGTGAAGAAATTGAACTCCCTGCTCCACTCGTTATTGTCGCATAATAATTATCATTATTAAATTCTATCGCTCCGGCTTCTGTAGCAGTGAGCAAAGTGCCACTTGTAAATTTAAGTGGTGCTGTACTTGCAGTAGCAGTTCCAGCTTTTAGATGTAAGACTGCGGTAGGGGAGGTCGTCCCTATTCCGACGTTGCCTGTATCTGCATTATACAAACCAGTTGTCCACGTGATTGGATTTGCACCAGCGGCTACTGTTCTGTAATAAATATCTCCATTTGCCAAAACCAATTGTGCGGCAGGTTTTGAAACATCATCTCTTTGATAAGAAGAGCCGTCGTAGAATGCGTTTTCACTAATATCTATACGTGGTGTAGTATCTGCTTGATAAATACGTCCCTTTGCTGTTATCCCCGTTGTTTCTAAAGTTAAGGTTGGTCTAGTTGCTGACGCAAGATGAAGCAAACTTCCTGGCGTCGTCGTCCCTATCCCGACGTTGCCGAGATAATCCATAGTCATTTTTTCACTATCTCCAATATACCAGCGATAACCGCCACCATTAGCCGCTCCAGTTTGAAACCACATGTCATATTTAGCATTTCTTGCGGCTCCAAGTCCTATACCATAAAAATTATTTGCAACTCCATTTAAGCCAAAACTAGCTCCAGCACTTATTGCAACTGCAGAAGGGTCAGCTAAATCATAAGCTATGGCAGTTATACGTCCGTGTCCACTTGCTGCGGTGTTTATGTTTACTCCTTTGCCTGTATCTCCAAATTGAGCAAGTACTCCAGTTCCACCTACGTGTAATTTATTTGCAGGACTCGTCGTCCCGATGCCCAAATTCCCATTTCCCAACAACGTCATCTTTGTCGTCACAGTCTGTGCTGTTGTGCCACTTGCACCTGCATCACCTGTAGCAAAGTAAAGATTTGAAGAAGTTGCAGAGCCTGTACCTATACCTGGAGTGATAGTTGCATTTGCTCCTGCGATGTTTGTGTCTGTCCCTCCTCTTGAATTTGCCGCGAGGGTGTGGGTGTAAGCGACAGGAGTGGCAGAAGCAAGACCCCAGCCTGGATTTGCTGCACCGATGCGGCGAACCAAGGTATCCACAGTGGTCCCGCTTACTGTGGAAGAAAATCCTATATATGAAATAGAATCTGTGTAAAAGCCATTCGTGTTCCATCTTAGGATTCCATCATGTCCACCGACGGAAAGCTCCCCAGCATTTCCAGTCCAGCGAGTAATAGCACCACCAACATTAATGTCAAAACGCGTCATTGTGCCACTTGTCGTTAAATACTGAAACCAACCTGTTCCATCATAGTCTTGAATAAATAAACTTCCATTGGGACCAAAATTCACACGACCAGGCATACTGCTACCAATACCAGTTCCTGTTGTTAAATTTATATTTCCCCCAATTGCATTCCCGCTCGTTAATCTCGCCGCATTACCAGCCGTAATAGTTACCGAACCTCCCGCCGCCGCACCTGCTGTATCTGTAGAAGCAACTGCATTTGAAGCTGTCAAAGTTATAGGGACACCTGCTTGTGAAGCACCTGTGGTGGCAATCGGTGCAGTAGCCGAAAGAGCTAAAGCTGAACCTGTTAGAGTAGAAAGGGAAGGAGAAATTAATCCTGTTGAGGTTAGATTATAAATTCCCAAATCCACATCAGTAGTCGCTCCTGTGTAAGGAACATAGCCAGTAGTTAAATCAGAAGTATATGCCAAAGTTTGTCTTGTTGGTCCTGTCGTTTGAGTTACAAAAAGATTTGTTCCATCCCATTCCACTGCTCCAGCTTCAGGAATCGTTAAGTTTGTCCCTGAAGTGAACTTCAAAGGAGCCGTAGAAGCTGTCGCTGTGCCAGCCTTTAGGTGGAGGACGGCGGTAGACGTTGTCGTCCCTATACCGACGTTGCCGCTTTTTAATACTGTCAATGCATTTGCTTTTGCGCTACCTGATGTTCCTATTCCTATTTCAAATAATGGGTCGGTTGATACCCAAGAACCCGCTGTTCCCCCGCCGACATTAAATCTTCCGAATACAGAGGATAAGAAACTTGCGGCAATTGTGCTTTGTCCCGATGCGAAAGTAGTATCTCCACTAGCTGTTGTGGCATTTCCTATTGCGAGTGCATAATTACCAGCAACTGTTGTGCTATATCCCATTGCGGTTGCATAAATACCACTAACATTTGTGAGTCTTCCTAATGCGTAAGAACTCTGACCACTGGCAGTTGCCTCCTGCCCCAATGCAACAGAATATAAACCACTAGCAATTGCGACATTTCCCATCGCGACGGAACCAGAACCACTAGCAGTTGTGTTGATTCCCATGGCGGTGGAATAAGTACCAATACTGGCATTATTCCATTGTGTTCCATTCACATATCCCGCCCTAAACGCCGCTTTTCTGGGATACCACATCATTCTTGCGCTTGCTCCGAGATTGGGCTCAGTCCAGCCGGAACCAAAAGTTCCTGTGGCCAAAATTGCTCCATCCCCGCTGAGTTCTAATTCTGTTCTTGGCGTCGTTGTTCCAATCCCGACGTTGCCCGTGTTGTAATAAATATCACTTCCTGTCGTCGTCCATTGGCTAGAAATTAATCCACTGTACAAAGTATTCACTGCATTGTCTCCAGTGTTTGTGCCACTTGTATTTCCTATAACTACAAGCTGAGCATCAGTGACGTAATTGTCATCGAGGCCTAGAGCAGGAGCTTTATTATTAAAAGTATTCCAATCCGTGTCAGATAATGCACCAGTAGTATTTGTGGAAGCCAATCCGAGGCTCAGCACTTGAGCGACGAGGGAAAGTCCATTTGCAGTGCCCAAGGTGAGGACATCGTGACTGCCGGCAACTAAGCCTTCAATCTTATCATAAATCGCATTTTTGGAAGGAGCATGAGTAGCATCAGTGTCCCAGTTCGCTCCATAAGCTGTGTCATCTATATTTATAGAAGTGAGAGGTGAGCGAACATTGCAGTCTACATCAGTCGGCAAACATTCAGGATTCAAAGTATCTCCGGGGTCATAAAAAGTACCGTTCCACACAGCAAAAACTGTTTGCGATAAAAAAGAAAGTACTACTATTACCGTAAATATTATTATTATTTTTTTATTTAAAAATTTCACCATTTTTCACATAAGAACCTCTTATATTATACAACAGATTTATTATTTTCTATGCATAAATTGGGGATAAGTTTTCTTTTTTAGCTTGACATTTGACTAAAATTTTGCTAGTATATAGGTATTCAGATGAAAAGGGATCCAAACGGTTAACTACCTAAGGAGCCCTTTTCTTTTTTAACTCTATTTTTTCCCTTATATCTCTATCTTCTAAATAGTCAAAATACTCAGAACCTAGTTTCTTATATAGCGAAGAAGCAAATTTTTTGTCTGGAAATAATATTTTTTCAAATCTTTTTTCCTCAATTAAAAAATCAACCATTGGTTTATAATCTCCGTCTCCAGACACAAGAACAACTTTGCTAAATGTTTCTTGTTTATATAACTTTTTCATAATATGGAAAATAATATCTGAATCAACGTTTCCTTTTTTCTTGCCGATCATTGCAGGATTATGTTCACGAAACAACAGAACAAAACCCGCATTTTGAATTTCTTCATATAATTCTTCATTTGTCTCTTGTACATAACCCAAAAAATAATATGCCTTACTGACATTATATTTTTTTTCTAAATAAATTCGAAAACGAGCAAGATCAATTTTCCATGGATCAATTTCCTTTTTTGTTGTATTCATATATAAATTTTGACCATCCACGAAAGCATGATTATCTTTTTCTTTTTCCATATATTTATTATATTAAAACATATTGGTGTTCCAGAAATTCTAGAATACTTGCGAAACTGTAAGTTTTTTTAGATTTGAATTTTAGAGATCAAAATACCCAAAAGTTTTTTGACACTATTTTGTGCTTCTTGCTCTGTCTTGCTACCAATGAATGTGGTCCATTCATTCATGATCTCTTCATCTTTTAAATCACGGACTGCATTTTCGAGCGAGAGCCTAGTTTCAAAGTCTACTTCTTTTTCTGCTTGCAAAACCTTTTCAATAAACATTGAAGTAAAATCAATAACTTTAGTATTCAATTCTACTTTTGTTTCTAAAGATTTTATATTTCTTAATTCTTTGTAGGAATTAAAATAATTATATGCAAAAAATGCATTGCTTACGATCAGTGCGACGATAACAAATTCAATGACACGTTTCTTAGTTTCCATTTTTATTTACGATATAAATTATATTCCGTTAGAGGTAGCCACGCCGTGGTCCTACGGACTCGCGACTCTGTCGCGAGCGCGACCTCTAACGGAATTATACACTAATAATAAGAACACAACAATTAAAAGAATCGTTTTCCAGTCGAGTTCATTCAACCATTTTGAACCCGAATTCAATTCTATGTTCATGTGAATACCACTACCTTCAGATACGACGAATGCTTTGCCTTGATATGGGTCATAACCAGGTGCTTCTACATGGAAATAATATGTGCCTTCTGGTACGAGGAAAGAATAAGTACCACGAACGTCCGTGATCTGAGGATTGTCTTGCTGATAATCTTTAGATGGCCAAAGTTCATATGTTTTTGTGGCAGTGTTTAATTGATATAGAGAAACTATAGCGGATGGAATACGTGTTTCTTTGCCATCTCTTTTTTCAAATACATATCCTTCTGGGTCAATGACTGTAATCATTCTCATTTGGCGGGTGCCGAGTACCGGATCTATGTAATCAATGACTGTGATGATCTCATATTCACCAGGGACTACAGGGGAGACGACGTCTGCAGTATAGATACCGTCGCCATCAGGATCTGTGTATTCAAAAGAAGAGAGGACAAGTTTGTTTTCTACGACCCCCTCCGCCTTTGGCTCCTCCCCCTTAGCAAGGGGGAGGCTGGAAGGGGGTATTTTTTCTACAAAACTATTCATAGAAAATAAGAGAGAGGCAGAGAGAGATGAGCGAGAGATTTCAGTTTTAACAATTTTAGGAGTAGCAGATTTAAAAATAAAATAACCGGTCACACTTCGTGCACGACTGATGGGTTTGACTACGAGACGCATAGTCTTTCCAGGCAAGGAAGATATTTGTTGGGTCACTTCTCCTTTTTCTCCGACAGAGAGTGCGACATTTAAGTCCACGAGTTCGCCATTTGTTCTAGCAAAAACGAATTCAGCCGGCAAATTTTTCTTGGCTGTGAGAGAAAAATTTGCCACAGGTAGTCCTTTGATGAGAGCAATTTTCCCTGTGCCTACACTTCCTATCATCTCTCCATCTATGCCAGAGAGTCCGGGAACACTTATAGATACACCGTGTAGTTGTTCAATATCAGATAATTTTTCCATTCCGACAGTTTTTATAGTTCTGTCTAAAATATTTGCAAGTCCAGGAATATTGAGAGATACTCCAGTCAATTTTCCCATATCACTCAACCTCTCTACACCGACATTTTTTAGAGTCTTGTCTAGTTCAGGAAATTTATTTGCTAATATACGAATTTCATACGGTAGGGGAGCAAAAACGAAAGAATTAATTGCTTTTACTGGCAATAGATTCCATCGTGAATTGAATGATAATGGTGCAATTTTGGGAACAGACACGAGAACGTCGGGTACAGTTTTTAATTCTCCAGTAAATAGGTAAGAAATAAAATCAGAAGCTTTGTTGATTATGTCTGAAATAGTATTTTGAAAATTTGAAAAGGGAGGTGGTGTGAAAGGTGGAGTGTGTGGTGGGTCAGCAGGTGGATTCGCTGGTGGGGTAGCGGGTGGTTTTGGTCTGCTTCCACTTGATCCTCCACCAGAAGATCTATCACTTGCACGTTTCCAATCTGTCTTAACTTTGAAAGTAGCTTGAGCACAAGAATCTACAATGCCGGCGCAATTAAAATTTATTTCGCTATTGTCAGATTGTATAGTCGCATAGCCTAAAAATTCTCCATTTGAATTTATGGTGACTCCTGTAAAATCAATCCAGCCGAGGTTGCTACTCCAAGCACTACCAGAGAGTATTCCAGTCCCATCATTTTTTACTCCGGAAGTAGTCGGATTTAGATTTATCCAACCATATTGACTACTCCAAGCATATCCTGTGATTTCAGTATCAGTTATCTCTACATCACAACCATCACAACCGAAATTTATCCAGCCGATATTTTCTCCCCAGGCGTACTTGTCTGTGGTGTCTATAACTCCATTTGTCTCAGATGCAAATACTGGAGATACTAGAAAAGAAATAGAAAATAAAATTCCCAAAAGAATTAGTTTTTTCCTTATTTGATTATTTAACATAAATTAAATTGAAACACTTATATTGTATCAATAATATCGTTGCAATAAAAGGAATTATGTGGATAATTAAAGAAAATGTTGTTTTTTGATTTTTAAAATGCCGTTGTAGCTGTTTTGGTAGGTCGTTACGTTAAGTTTGCCGTTGTAGCTGTTTTGGTAGGTCGTTACGTTAAGTTTGCCGTTGTAGCTCAGTTGGTAGAGCACGTCATTGGTAATGACGAGGTCATCGGTTCAATCCCGATCAACGGCTCCAGAAAAAATAAGCCGATATAGTTCAGTGGCAGAACACTACTTTCGTAAAGTAGGAACATGGGTTCGATTCCCATTCTCGGCTCTAGAATAAAAATTATGGATAAAGAAAATTTAACTGAAAAAATACAAAAACTTGAGGCTATAATAGTAGATGTGAATTTTTGGGCTGATAAAAATAAAGCGCAGAATATTCTAAAAGAATTAGCAGAACTTAAAGCTCAAAAAGAAGGAGTGAATAAATATGATAAAGGCAATGCGATAGTCACCGTTATCTCTGGTGCTGGTGGAGAGGATGCAGAAGATTTCGGAGCGATGATTTTTTCTATGTATGTAAAATATGCGAATAAAAAAGGATGGAAAGTTTTTTTAATTCATGAAAATAAAAATAATAGTGGGGGATATAGAAATGTTTCTTTTGAAATAAATGGAAAAAATGTATATGGGAATTTAAAAAGAGAGTCTGGTGTTCATAGGCTCGTCCGTGTATCTCCATTTGATGCGAAAAAGTTGCGACACACTTCTTTTGTGCTTGTAGAAGTTTTACCTAAATTTTCAAAATTAGAAGAGAAAGATTTTATAATTTTACCAGCAGATTTAAAGATAGAATTTTCTCGTTCTGGTGGTCCTGGAGGGCAAAATGTAAATAAAAGAGAAACAGCAGTGAGAATAGTTCATTTGCCTACGGGCATAGCAGTGCATTCTTCTGAAGAAAGATCGCAAGAAAATAATCGTGAACGAGCTATGGCTATTTTACGAGCAAAAATTTTTAAAAAAGCAGAAGAAGAGAAAAAAAGTATAGAAGAGAGTATGAAATTAAAAAATACAGAAATAGAATGGGGGAATCAAATTCGTTCGTACGTACTTCATCCGTATAAAATGGTAAAAGACCATAGGACAGAAGCTGAAACTAGCAATATAGATGCAGTTTTAGATGGGGACATAGATCTCTTTATTATAGCGGAAAAAAGTTTATAACCGACACTTGGACATCGGATGTCCAAGTTGGTATAATTTAAGAATGAGGAAACATCCTTTTGTTGTGGGTGAATATTATCACGTATACAATCGTGGAACAGATAAAAGAGATATTTTTGTTGATCAAAAAGATCTATCTCGTTTTTGGGAAAGTTTATTTGACTTTAATCAAATAGAACCTATCGGTAGTGTCTATGAATTTTCTTTTCGAAAAAAGATTTTAGAAAAAAATAAAAAAACAAAACCACTCGTTGAATTTATTGCTTATTGTTTAAATCCTAATCACTTTCATTTTCTAGTTACACCTCTTCAAGAAAAGGGGATTGAAAAATTTATGCAAAGACTGGGGAATGGATACACTAAATATTTTAATAATAAATATAAACGTAGCGGAGTTCTTTTTCAAGGAAAATTTAAATCAAAACTTATAGATTCAAATGAGTATCTATTACATTTAAGTGCATATATCAATGGTAATGACAAACTTGGACATCCGATGTCCAAGTTGAGTAAATCTAGTTTAGTGGAATTTTTGGACAAAACATCCGTGATCAAACTTTGTAATACAGATATTGTGCTTGAACAATTTAGAAACAAAAAAGAATATGAAAATTTTGTAATTGAATCTCTAAAAGATATAGAACTAAGAAAAGAAATGATGAAAGATTTGGAAAAATAATCACTTGGACATCGGATGTCCAAGTGGGAGTGGTTGTTTGTTTTTAAAAATTTTCTTTTTATGGTAAGATAAGTAGGAATGATTTATTTTAACAATGTTTCAAAAAATTATAAGGAGGCAGTAGCACTAAACAGTATAACTTTTACTGTAGAACCCGGAGAATTTCTTTCTATCGTTGGGCATTCTGGTGCTGGAAAGACCACTTTAGTAAAAATGATTTTAGCAGATGAGTTTCCTACAGACGGAACTGTCTTTTTTGAATCTATAAATGTGCATAGATTGAAAAATAAAGAGTTGAATGATTTTCGTCGTCGCATAGGAGTAGTTTTTCAAGACTATAAATTGCTTTCAAATAAAACTGCTTATGAAAATATAGCCTTTGCTATGGAGGCAGTAGGCAAGACAGAAGAAGAAATATTGTGTGATGTTCCACATGTCTTAGAGCTTGTAGATTTGACTGAAAAGGTTCATCATTTTCCACATCAGATGTCAGGTGGTGAACAGCAACGTCTCGCCATAGCCCGAGCCATAATAAATCAACCTGAACTCATCATCGCAGACGAGCCGACAGGGAATCTAGATCCAGTAAATACATATGAGATAGTTCAGATATTTAAAAAGATAAATGATCTAGGCACAACCGTAATTTTGACTACTCACAATCGTGGTGTCATAGAGTCTGTAGACAAGAGAGTTATCACGATGGAAAATGGAAAGATTGTAAGGGATACAAAACATAATAAGTAATGTTATAATATATTTACTTGTCCCGTTAGAAAATCAACGGACTTGTAAAAAATTAGAAGTTTATTATTTAAATTTTTTAATGGGATGGCAATGACTACATTTAAGAGAATAATCAAAGGCGGATTTTTAAACTTTAAAAGAAGTGGGATTATTTCTTGGGCAGCTGTATTGGTAGTTACTATTACACTTTCTGTAATCACTACAGTGATACTGCTTCAAGCAGTTTTACATTTCTCACTTAATCAGATAAAAGATAAAGTAGATGTGACTATTTATTTCACTACTGGTGCTTCTGAAGAAAAAATCATGGCATTAAAATCTTCTTTAGAAAATTTACCAGAAGTAGCAGATATCTCCTATACTAGTGCGGAAGAAGCGCTCAGAATATTCCGTGAACGTCATCAAAATGATTATCCTACAATTCAAGCACTCGATGAAATAGGTGAAAATCCTCTCGGGGCTTATCTAAATATCAAAGCAAAAGAAGTTTCTCAATATGAAGATATTGCAAACTTTATGAAATCCGATAATTCACTTGTGCCAGGTAGTGGATCTATCGTAGACAAAGTAAATTATCATCAAAATAAATTAGTAATAGACAGATTGAATACAATCATTTCTGGAGCTCAAAAACTCGGTTTTCTGCTCACTTTGCTTTCGGTATTTATCACTATCATTGTCACTTTCAATACTATACGTTTGGCTATATTTATTTCTAAAGAAGAAATAGGAGTGATGCGCTTGGTTGGCGCCTCAAAAATGCATGTTCGTGGACCATTTATGGTAGAAGGTGCTATATATGGTGTAGTAGCTACTATGATCACACTAGTGATTTTCTTGCCCGTTACCGCTTGGTTCGGAAGCACTATGACAAATTTTCTAGGAATAAATATGTATCAGTATTATCTTTCTAGTTTTTTCCAAATTTTTGCAATACTTCTGTTGTCAGGTATAATCTTAGGTGTTATTTCCAGTCTGCTCGCTATTAGAAAATATTTAAATAAGTAATTAAGAATAAGATTGTATCTGTTTAAAAAAATGACGAAGAAGAATACCAAATATATTTTTGTAGTTGGAGGTGTTATTTCCGGAGTAGGAAAGGGTATTACTGCCTCCTCCATCGGGCTTATTTTAAAAAATCGTGGTTTCAACGTCACTTCTGTAAAGATAGATCCGTATGTAAATGTAGACGCAGGTACTATGAACCCCACCGAACACGGTGAGGTTTTTGTTTTGTCCGATGGAGATGAGACGGATCAAGATATGGGCAATTATGAGAGATTTTTAGATTTGAATTTGACTCGGATAAATTATATGACTACGGGGCGAGTGTATAAGACAGTCATAGAGAAAGAAAGAAATCTGGAATACGGTGGAAAGTGCGTGGAAGTCGTCCCACATATTCCACTTGAAGTTATGAATCGTATAAAAAAAGCTGGCCAAAATGCTAAAGCAGATATAGTCATCATAGAGATAGGTGGAACCATAGGAGAATATCAGAACATTTTATTTTTGGAAGCAGCTCGCATGATGAAAATTGAAAATCCAAAAGATGTTATTTTTGTAATGGTTTCTTATTTACCTACACCAGGAAAAGTGGGGGAGATGAAGACTAAGCCTACACAATATGCTGTTCGTACCTTGAATTCTTCAGGGATATCTCCTGATATGCTTGTCGCTAGAGCAGATACTGTCCTAGATGAAAAGAGAAAAGAAAAACTTTCCATGTTTTGCAATATTTCATCTGATCGCATCATCTCTGCTCCAGACGTGGATAGTATTTATGATATTCCTATTAATTTTGAAAAAGAAAAATTATCTGAAAAACTTTGTGATATTTTGAGTTTGCCGAAGAAAAATCCAAATGAGAAGGCGTGGAGCGCTTGGAAAAATTTTGCGAAGCATTCACACAATGGTAAACAAGTCGTGAATATAGCTATGGTGGGAAAATATTTTGAATCAGGGGACTATATGCTCTCTGACTCGTATCTCTCAGTTATTGAAGCACTCAAATATTCTGCATATGCTCAAAACAGAAAACCAATAATTTCATGGTTAAGCTCTGTGGATTTTGAAGAGCATCCAGAAAAATTAAAAGAGCTTAAAAAATACGACGGCATCATTGTCCCTGGTGGTTTTGGCAAGAGAGGAGTAGAGGGCAATCTAAGTGCGATAAAATTTGCTAGAGAAAATAAAATTCCATATTTTGGGCTTTGTTATGGTATGCAGATGATGGTCATAGAGTACGCGCGAAATATTTTGGGATTGAAAGATGCAAATACCAGAGAAGTAAATCCAAATTCTAAAAATATGGTCATAGATGTGATGGAATCACAAAAAGAAATTTTGAAAAATAATCTATATGGTGGATCTATGCGTTTAGGTGCCTACAAGGCTGTCTTACGTGAAGGAACTATTGCAAAAAATAGTTATGGTAAAAAGGAAATAATAGAGCGACACAGACATCGCTATGAAGTGAACCCTTCATTTATCGGAGATTTGGAAGCAAAAGGTTTAGTCTTCTCTGGACGTTCTCCGAGTGGACATTTGATGGAGATAGCAGAACTTCCAAAGAGCAAGCATCCATTTTTCTTAGGTACTCAATTTCATCCAGAATTTCTTGCACATCCACTTTCTCCACACCCACTTTTTACAGCTTTTGTAAAAGCATGTATAGGTAAACAGAAGAAATAAAGATAATCTCTAATTAGTTGATTGTATTTCTTGGAAAGTGATGTCTTTTGGTATTTCAAATTTTTCTGCGTCTACTACCCAATTTTCACAATTGTAATCGCCGATCTGGCTAGGGTCCCAAGCATATGTTTCATTTGTATTGTTTTCTCCTGTTTTCATCTTGAAGCCTATACCAGGCGAAACAGAAGACCAAGTGTATGCATATCCATCAAGAGAGATAAATGAAGAATTTATAGTCATTCCTTCCACCACAGTGGTGTATTCTCCTTTTACATTTTTTCCATTAATATACATAGTCCCACTGTTTGCTACTTCGCCGACATATTGTGTGATTTCACATTTATAAGCTCCTCCTTGTTTTAAGAAATCAGAGAAAGCCATCTTTTTTCCTGATGACTGTTCTTCATTGGTGTTTCCAAGTTCTTCATTTTTTATTTCTTTATCTCCTTTTAACATAAAATATCCACCTATTATTACTAATACTACGACTACAAACCCAATTAATTGTTTTGGCATATATTTTTATAAATTATTACTAATAAATATATTATACTACATTATTAACCTCAACTTCTATAGGTTTTTTGGCAAAAACAGTGAGCTCTTTTTGTTTTCTCAATTCTTCTGCGAGGCCCTCTTTTTCTTTTTGCAGATTTTTAAATTTAAAATGACTTCTTATAAATTGTGGGAGTAAAAGAAATATAGAGATGAGCATGCCTGTGATGATAGCTATCAATAAAATGAGAGCTAGAGAGCCGGTGAGCTCCCAAGAAAAGAAAGTCACTGTTATCACACTAATATTTTGTAAAGCAAAAATTACAGCTACAGCACCGAGCAAAATTCCTATAATAAAAAGTATAATCATATATTAATTATACACCTTTTTTGCTCAAAAATCAATATCTAGTCTTGTCCAACGCAAGATTACACCCAAATGAAAACGGATTCTAACGCAAAAGGAGCCCAATTCACCCCGCCATAGGCGTGGGAAGGGCTCCTAAAGCGATGAATCAATG
>Ga0209417_1002548_pt1 | contig 27484 bp, 19 predicted proteins | sample RifGroF2_FD_184002 | JGI IMG/M metagenome (GOLD analysis project Ga0209417, IMG submission 184002) | Groundwater microbial communities from Rifle, Colorado, USA - Groundwater F2 (SPAdes) (version 2) | ecosystem: Environmental > Aquatic > Deep subsurface > Groundwater | place: Rifle, Colorado... | reverse complement strand
CATACGTCGTTCCGGAATGGCGTTTGACATTGTCGCCTGGAACATGACCCTAATTCCGTTTCGGTACTGCATTATGCCGACCTGGTTGTCCATCAGATCCTTGTCGGATGTGAACGGAGATTCAACGGCATGGGGATCGGGCCATGACGCGAAGGTCTCCTTTCCATACTTGTCACGGAAATGCTCATTTCCAGGCACAAAAAAGTCTGTGCCGCCAAAAGAAGCAATTTTAGTGGGAAGGCTACCGCAGAACCAGTTGATCAAGTCCAAGTCATGGCAGCATTTCTCCAGGATATGCGGTCCGGCATATTTGGTCAGGCGTCGCCAGTTGCGCATTATATACCCGCCGTGCTCAGGTGTGATATTTTCATTGGCGTCTATTGATATGATCTTTCCAATTTTCCCCGACTCGAGGATTTTCTTTGCTTTCTGATATAGCGGTGCATAACGCAGCACAAATCCTGTTGCGAAAAGAAGCCCTGATTTTTTATGGGCCTCATTTATGGTCTGGCAATCTTCAATCGAAGTTGCAAGCGGCTTTTCGGTAAAAACATGCTTCCCTGCGTCAAATGCGGCAATTATATGTTCCTTATGATAGGCGTTCGGGGAAAAAACCATCACCCAGTCAACTCCAGATGTATTGATTGCCTCCTGATATGTCCCGCAAATCCTGGTTGAAGGTGATTTCCAAATATCCAAGGCCTGCAAAGCTACCGCCCTGTCAGGTTCAAATACTGACAGTATCTTTACATTCCCTTTTGAGTCTTTCAATAAATTACCGGTAACGTATACTCCTCGCGATCCGGCACCAATTACCGCAATGTTTATTGACTTTTCCTTCGTAGACATTTTATATGCTTCCTTTATTTTTTCATCATTTCACCGGAGAAACGTAAAGAACAACGGCCTCGCCGTTCTTCAAGGCAACTCTGAATTTATTCAGTTCCTGGGCTGTGAATTCACGATTACCGCCTATTTGCATTTCGTATGCGCCCTCAATGTTCCTCATGAGAACCTTGTATTTCGCCGACGGCATTTTTATTCCCAGATCCACAGTGGCATCCTTTCCGCTCCAGTTGATCAGTGTAACAAACTTCTCGGAAGGAGATTTTTCGAGACATCCAACCTGCACATCCATCCCGTAGCTGTTGAAGTCAAGTGTCTTTCTTTCACCGAGCAGTTCATCCAATTTCCCTTTGAACTTCTTATTGAATTCAGGGAAATCTCCAACATCCGCGATCTTATCGTCGATAAATTCTATTTTCTTTTCTTCGATGAGCTTCTTAAGGGGTGAGTCATTGTAGGCGCTGCCTATCTCGTCTGTCTCTCCCCGCGCACCCATCGCAATGACCTTCGAGCCGGCTTTCAATGCCTCCTCAATCTTCGCGCACGCCTCCTTGCTGACACTGTACGGGAACGGAAGTATGATAAGCCTGTACTCCGAGAGATTCTTGTATGATTCCGGCTGATCCAGATAGAAAAGCTCATATGGATAACCTTTGGACATAAGGAACTTTGCAGTCCAGAGATATTGGATGTAGGGAACTATCGAATCCTTGCTGAAGTCGCTTGCATATTTCAACTGCCACCAATCCTCTGAAGCTCTCGAACGGAGCACGGCAATGTCTTTCGGCATTACGGCATCCCTTGATCCCCATGCGGCCATGGTGTCAAGCATTTCATAGGCTTTCCCTACGTGCTTGCCATACTCCAACGCTACGATGTTGTAATAACGCCAGAAGGCGTATGCCTGGCATCCCTGCGATGCGGCACCAACTACAGAACCGATTATGCTGATAGGCGGACACACCTCAAACGCTCCAGGCTGTTTCGCCTTCCCTCCCCAGCCCCAGGGACCGTTCAGCGTAATGATTGTCTGTTTTTTGCGATTACCTGCCATGAGGGATTTCGACATTATCGATGCTGTATAGACGCCAAATCCATCCTCCTGTGTATGATAAGGATCTGTACCGAGATAATCAATATCGGCGTTCCATCCAATGATGTCTTCTGCTACTCCCCATTGTGCCCGGTTGTTGAATATTTCAAAAGCTACCAGGTTGCTCACAGCTTTGGCTTTAGGATTGCTCTTCTTGACATATTTAGAAGTTCCATCCATGAAAGATGCAATCTGTTCGTAATAGAAGATCTGCCATTTCCTGAAAAGCTCAGTATCCTCACGTTTCTCCGGATAAACTGGATTGTCACCCAGTTTCCAACGCTCGGCAAACGCCTTCCTTGCCACCTCCACGGCTTTGTTCTGTTCGATTATCTTCTTGTTTTCATCCTCTGTTTTTTTAGGATCCTCCTTGCCTAACTTAAATGATGGACCGCCTCCGAAATATGCTTCGTCGACGCAGACGGGAATTCCATCAACGCCCTCGGCGGCCATTTCCGCACCGCTAAGCTTGAATACTTCCCGTGTGAGCCATGGAATCACAGGTGTCTCCGGGACATTGTCCGGCTTGGTGATCTTGCACGAATTATCCCTGTCCTGCGTGAATACCTCCATGCCGGCGGCATGCAGCTCATCGCAGAACTCTTTCAGTAAATGATCAGCATGGCTGTATGTGTGAACCTGGCTCGGCCACATAACGTCAGACTTATATGTGCATTCCTTTCTGCCTTTAGTAATAGTCTCATCCCATGTTTTCGGGGGAAACAGCCAGACCAGATTGCAGTGCATTTCCTTTAATCCCGCCAACATTTTCTGGAACGGAGGCCAATCCTTGAGAGGCGGCCTGGGAGTCTTCTTGAGCCATCCGGGACAGTCGAACATCCAGGGTTCCACATGGTAGCCCTGGAGATATCTGCGTGCGGAACCCAACTCGACCGGAGGCAGAGCCGCTCCCTGTTCGAGGGATGGAACTCCTGCCGCCAAAACAATCGGCGCCAGCATTTCCGGAGAAACTGTTTTCGATGGGGAGAGAATTTCAAACTCGAAGACAGGCTGCGACTTGCTGAACGTCGTGAGTTTTACCGCATACGCCTTGATATTCGGAGAAAAGGCCCTGCTGTAGAATGGCCATTCAACAGATCCCCAGTAGCCTCCGGGAGTATAACCCTCTTCCATCACCAGTTCCTTGTCATATTTCCCATCACCCTTCGTATCAGCCCAGATTACGAATCCGCCTGACGCCAGGGAGAATCTGATACCGGCTATGGTCTGGGCCTTATCATATCTGAACGCATAAGAGCATGACTTTTTCCAAGGATGCTTTGAAAGAGAGAGGCCTGTATATTGTATGCCGTCAACCATTCTTCCTGAATTGAATCCCCAGGGATCAGTGCGGATCTTCGCATATGCGGCTATGTTCACAAGCTTGTCATTCTCCGGCGCCGGAATAATGTCTTTCCCCGTTGAAGTTTCGACCTTCTTTACAGTTTCTCCGATGGTGACGGTCACATCATCAATGTATGCCTCTACTGCATGGCTCGCGCCTATATGGGTTCTTGAATATTCTGTGCCGGCTGGAATCGCCATTGTGTAGGAATACGGCATGTATTCGTCGCTTAACGCAAAGAACGCCTGCCTGCTATTCCAATCACCATGGGTCCCACTATCCTTACCGTCGACTTTTTTCCCATGTGAGAAAAAGAACTGCAGTTCGCCTTTTCCCTTGGCATAGAATCTCACAGTTATATTCTTCCCAATGTCTTCAGGAGCTATTGAGAACAGCTGATCCGTCCATTGAAAGTTTCCAAGCTGTAAAGCCTTAGAGCCTGAATGAGCCTGAGAGGATGACTTCCAGTTATAGCCACCCCAGGCAGCCGGTCGGTCCGGATTCTTGTCGTTGGCCTCCTCAAATCCGGGATTCTTAATCTGAACCTGTTTGGGCGCCTGGACGCTCGGAGCCGAATCAGCAGCCTGCAACATCAAAAAGCAGAAGCTTGAAGCCACGGTGATCGCCAGGCACATTGAAATTCGATTTTTCATACTCAAATCCTTATATGTTTGTTTAGTGTTTTTAAATTCATCCATTCAAGTAACTCGGAATGTCATCCAGAGAGCTCTGCGGGACGATCCCCCCTCTTTACCCGCTAGATGGCAGTAAAACCGTAAAAACCGTTCCCTTGCCGGATTCAGAATCAACTCTTATGGAACCTTTATGCCTTCGAACTATTCCAAGGCACACCGAGAGTCCCAATCCAGTACCAGTATTTTTCAATGTAAAATACGGATCGAACAGGTTATCAATAACATTCCTGTCTATGCCAACCCCATTATCTGAAATTTTAATTTGTGTATATTCACCTGGCAGCAGGTCTTCAAAAGCTCCCTTTCCAATGATTTTCCTGGAAATGTCAATTCTTATCGTATTCCCTTTGTCCAGAATAGCTTCTTTTGCATTCTTCAGGAGATTATGGAACAGCTGATAGAGTTGTGTTTCATCCCCTAAAACATATTCAACCGAATTATCCATTCCAAAAAGAAAGTTTATCTTTGAGTCCCGCAATAGCATCTTTGCAGATTTCCTTGCAATATCTACCACATCAACCTTCTTGCACTCAGAATAGCCGGCTTCACCTTTTAGCAGCATGGAATAATTTCTGAGAAGGCATATCGAATTATGCGAAGCTTTCGAGCAATCATCAAGTAAAGCATCAACCTCACCATTACTTTCCTGCAATTCAGCCTTTGCCAGATCAATCCCGTTTTGGATGCATTGCAGAAAATTATTCAGTTCATGTACCATGACTCCGCAATATAATTTTTGAACCTCCAAAGGCCTCCCAAGCAGTGCCACACTGTTTCCAGCTGGCACATCTACAGGCAGATCTTCCAGGGCTCCAGGGAAAACATTCTGCCGTAAATTCGTTTGTATATTGGAATCACTCATTTATTACGTTCCTTTTCCAACGTTTCTATGTACCGAATTAAATCATTCCCAGCCTGCCTCGTTAGGCGGACGCAAAATTTGGCCGCTTGTTCTCGAAAACCCCGACAACCCGGTTCTTGCTAACAGAATCCCCAGCGAAGCAGCGTCCATTCATGGCAACGTAGACGCCGGGCGCAAGCACCTGGGCGAATGCCAGCGCGCTGCCAAGATTAAAGAGTCCATCGGAACTACCAAACTTGTACGGAACCATGGCTCCCGTCAGAACCACAACCTTGCCAGATAGTTTCTTTGCCAGGAAACGTGCTGTAATCTCCATTGTATCCGTACCATGAGTAATCACAATCCTATCCTCCTTGGCCTTCCGGCATGCCAGCACAATCTTTTGACGGTCTGAGACTGTCATGTCCAGGCTGTCCTTCATCATGATGGTCTGAATCCGTACCGGAACCCTTGACCTTCCGAACGCCAACATCTCAGGAATGTGCGTCTGCTTGAAATACAATTTGCCGTTAAGCTCGTTGTACTCCTTGTCGAACGTTCCTCCGGTAGCAAACACGGCAATCTTCATTTTTACCTTCGCCACGGTTAATACTTTCGAGTCCATACGATTCCAAAGTAACGCTCTTTTATCATCTCATTTCTCGACACCCATTGGACATGACTGTCGCCAAAAAGCACATTCATTCCTTTGCTATGATATGAATAGTCGAGATAATCCGGACTCCCGGTCCTGTTCGTATCATCAATACCGGAAGACCCGTCATTATTACTGCAGAAAGGAAAGTAGGAACCGTAGTCGTGAAACTGCGAATCCCCATGCGTTCCAGCCCTGGATGGATATTTGAGACTGGCCAATGTCCGGTGCCATGTTCCGATACCGCCATAAGAAGACGTCTGTGCAAAATAATATGACTCTTCTCCATAGGTGGCAAGATTTGCTCTCTCGGGAAAAGCCGGACAATTAAACACTCCCCTGTACGCTTGAGCTACGTAATTCCCATATCCTAGATAAGGCTGTATGAAAGGCACCCAGTAGCCGGCATTGCCAGCATTTGTGCCAGGATAATCCGTAGGAAGAGTCCAATGACCATTTCCGGTGGGATCTGGCAAACCTGCTGCAACTTCGGCCTGATTATATCCGGTTGGGAATTCATCATTGAAGTCGATTGCATAATTCAGCACAGCCGTACCCATTTGTTTCAAGTTGGATACACAGGCAATGGAGTGTGCTGTATCCTTGGCCTTTTTCAGTGCAGGAAGCAGAAGCGCGGCGAGAATTGCGATAATCGCTATCACCACCAGCAGTTCGATTAATGTGAATGTCCTGCGCTTTTTCATTGCCTCCATCCTTACTCTCTGTAGAACCTGTCCTTGCCTGACATGCTCATTATGGTTTCGACGATAAGCTTTACTGCGCTGTCCACGTCTGCGATGTCGCATATTTCCGTCTGGTAGTGCATGTATCGGTTCGGGATTCCGATCAGCGCGGTCGCTACTCCATTGCCTGCCACCTGTAGAACCGAGGCGTCGGTCCAGCTCACCGGTTGATAATGCGGAGCCAGCTGGTATGGGATATTTTCACGAGCGGCGACAGTTCTCATCCTGTCGACAAGAAGCCGCGTATTGTTGGGATTCTTGAAGATGCCTGGTCCCTTCCCGAGCTTGGCCTCTCCGCCATCTGATAATTTCGCCTCAGGAGTATCGTTTGCACCCCATACATCAATGACGAAACCGGCATCGGGCCTTATGGCTTCAGCAGCAACTTTTGCCCCGCGGGATCCTGATTCCTCCTGGGTGGCAGCTACGCCGTACACAGCGACCTTAGGTTTCCTGCGGGATAGTTCCCTCATCACTTCCGCGACGACATAGACTCCGATCTTGTCGTCAAGGGCCTTTGATACGAAACGCCCGCCGTCGAGGAACTTGAAGTTGGGGCGCGTTACCGCGTAGTCTCCAACCTCCACCAGCTTTGCGGCGGCGGCCTTGTCTTTGGCTCCGATATCGATCCAGAGGGCGCTGGCTTCATAGGTGTCGCCGCTTTTTGGCGCTTCCTGGCCCTTCTTTGCTATAACTCCTGGAACCTTGCCTTTCGCTCCGAGTATTTCTACTTCGATACCGATCCATGCCGCATAATTAGGCGCCCCTATGCTACGGAAGCGGAGAAAACCGTTCTCGTCGATCTGCGTTATCTGCAAGCCGATCTCATCGGCATGCCCGACTATCATCACCTTGAAGGGCGCCTTTTCATTGATCACAGAATACGCATTGCCTATCACATCACCCCAGGTCCGCTCCGAGAAAGGAGCAAGATACTCGCGGAAGAGATCGTGCGCCTCGTCCTCGAAACCAGACGGGCTGGCGCAGAAAAGCAGCTTCTCGAGGAAGGCTCTAGAACTTGTGTTCTTCAAATCTGAACTCTTTTTCATACCCTTATATCCTTTTATAAATCAAAATTCGTCAATGCGTTATCTTGATTTGTTTCAGAAATAACGACGTATCCATTTTATGCAATTATACTTATTGGTCAGAATATCATTTCTTGATTCCCTGGACACATGAAAATCTCCCCAGACAATATTGCAGCCGTTATTGTGATAAGAAAAATTCACATAATCCTTGCTTCCATCCGTCGGAGACCTGGTGTCATCATCTATGCCTCCAGGAGCTACGAAAGGGTAATAAGACCCATAATCATGAAAAGTGCTGTCTCCATAAATAAATGCCGTCGACGGAGAAACAAAGTTGGTAACAAGGCTGCGGTAGCTTCCAATTTGACCATACCCCTGTCCCTGGCACATATAGTAACTGTTTGCCCCATACGAAGCAAGGCTAGATTTTTCCGGGAAAGCCGGACAATTAAACACTCCTCTGTACGCATTGCCCACATAAGTCTTATATCCTAAATACGGCTGTATGAAAGGCACCCAATACCCTCCGGCCCCGGAATCAATAAAAGTGCTGTCTCCAGGTTTGACCCAGTAAGGTGGAGTTGCATTCTTTACCGCAGTTAGATTGTACCCGGTGGGCAATTCATCACCATAGTCCTGTGCATACATGGCAACTGCCGTCCCAATTTGTTTCAAGTTGGATACACAGGCAATGGCGTTGGCAGTATCCTTGGCTTTTTTCAGGGCAGGAAGGAGAAGCGCGGCAAGAATTGCGATGATCGCAATCACTACCAAGAGTTCGATTAGAGTGAATGGCTTTTCTGACTTGGAAGATTTTAATTCGATTGTCATTTTCTTTCTCCATGAATTCACAACAAATTCAAATAACTTTTCTTAATCAACCCTAGGAAAAGTGGATCAATGTCTTTTAATATCTCTCAGTATGATAAATATTACGCCTGAGAAATAAAATGCAAGAGATTATTTTGATTATTTCTCATTTATTTTAGAGTAGGAATCAACCTTCTCTCTCTAGACATCGGATGGTATACACGAACATCGGTACTCTCAAGAAGATAATGATTTTGAGATCACGTGGAAGTGAAGCGTCTGGAAGCCGGAGCCATTATCTGCTACAATCCTCCTGGAGGCAGAGTCGTTTTTGAGCTTGGAAAAGATGAAAAATCTCTGATCATTTCCTCCCAGAGGATAAAAGTGGAGGCGGGGTGGGCGAATATAAAATCCCGCAATCCGTTGCAAACCAGTCAATTACAAAGCCCTGTCAAAAGCCCAATGATGCAATCTTATCCCCGTTTATACCGGTTTCAACCGTTTTTGTGTCAAAGATTGGTCATGGTTGAACGCAGCATAGATTCTTATTATGGGATACCCTTGTCTGATTAAAGGGATTTTTCCATAGAATGAGTAATCGCTCCTACCACCCACGGGCGGACTGACCGATTACATACAGTTATCTAAATCCATGCCTTGATTCAAATATAGGCTTGCAATGCTGATAGGCTTATCATATAATATTACTTATACGCGAAAGCTTAATCTATTGTGAGAGGTGAAGGGATGCTAACCCCTATAAAATTGGTTCATCTTCAAGTGACCCTCAGGTGTAATCTCCGCTGTTCATTCTGCGGGCAATGGGGAGACAATGGGTATGCTAGGAAAAAGCGCATCAGGCCTGAAGACGAATTTTCCCCAAATGAGTGGATTCGGGCGATTGACCAAATAATGAAATTGACGCCAGGGATTGGGAATAAGCCGGGGTTTGTTGTCTGGGGCGGAGAGCCATTGCTTTACAAGGGACTGGACAAGGTACTCTCGTATATTCATAAAAACGGATGCCGGATTGGCCTTGTCAGCAATGGAGTTTTGCTCGAAGATTCTACAGACGTTGTCAAAGATCATGTCTCAACATTATATGTTTCCTTGGATGGTCCCGGTTCCATGCATGACAAAATAAGGGGCGTCGAAGGAATACACACCAAGATTGAACGCGGCATGTCTGCGCTTGCAGGATCAAAAGTCAAAAAGGTCTGCCTCTCAACAATAAATGCCGAAAATTGGAATGTCATGGGCGAGACTGCAATTTACGCCCAATCCATGGGCTTCGATAAAATTGTCTTCCAAAATCTTATCTTTCTGCTTCCTCCAGAACGCGATGCCTATGATGCGTGGCTTCGGGAAGGTTTTGGAATCAATGACTCAAACAGCAGATCCTGGACCTTTGAAGGAATCCCTGAATTTGCATATAGACTTCCGGAGGCGCTCTCCTCAATGAAAAAACGCGTTGACAACAAGGAGTTCAATATGCCGGTGGAGTTCCAGCCATTCGGGCTTGGCAGCCACAATATAATCGACTGGATGGAGGGGAGAGGCAATATTCTTGAAGGAAGTCCTCCATGCTGCCTGGCTCCGTCCTGTCATTTTACCGTTTCGCCGGAGGGGCTTGTCAGATTTTGCATTGACTTCAGCGATATGCCTTTGGGGTCTTTGCGCGACAACTCAGTTTTGGATATATTGCAGTCTGAAAAGGCAGTCCGTTTCCGTGAGGATGTTGTGGCGGGGAAAAACCCGGCTTGCATACGATGCTCATGGAGGCATAATAAAACATATGATATTGACTGATCAAGGTAATTTTAATCTTTTGGTCCTGTTCACCGACTTTGTGGGCTGGACTATCGCAATATAGCATAAGGAATAAGTATGAAGTCATTTAAGGAACTGGCAAAGGAGCTTGGTATCTCAAACACTGTGGTCTCCAACGTCTATCATGACAAGTGGAGACAGAACCACATCAGCGAGGCTCTGGCGAAAAGAGTCAAGAAGGCGTTGGAACTCTCAGGAACTCGTCCAAGCCAGGCAGGGATTCAGCTTAGGACGGGGAAAAGCATGATGGTCGGAGTCCTCCTTCCTGATTTTGGAATGTCCTATTGGATGAATATCATGAAGGGAATAGAGGGAATCATGACGCCTTACAACTATCTTATGATCCTTGCCAATACTAAGCTTGGGCTCATGGAAAGGGAAGCTTTTTCGTCCGTAGTCTCAAGGGGGGTAGATGGAATAATACTGACTCCATATTCTTCAGCCCTGAAATTTAACCGGATGATGAAAACCCTTGGCAAAAAAATTCCTCTCGTCTTTGTAGACAGTTCGCTGGCGGGAGTCAGCATAGATTATGTCGTGAGCAACAACCGCCGGGGAAGTTTTGAGCTTGTCAAGAGAATGTTCTCCGCAGGAAGAAAAAGAGTCGCTTATCTTGGAATTGCATCAGAGGTCAGTGCAACTGAAGAGCGCTTTTGTGGCTATTTGGATGCACTTGAACTTTTCAATAAGCCATTTGATGAGCTCTTGGTGCAGAGGGCGGATATAGGAAATGACAGGTCGGCGGAGACTTTGGACAAATGTCTTTCAAAAGCTCTTGGCAATCTTCTCTCTCTTAAATCACCTCCTGACGCAATCTTCATCGAAAGCCTGCTTCACTTCAAGAATGGCTTTGAGATGCTTGCCGCAAGGAAAATTAAAGTGCCGGAAGAGATATTGATTGCGGGTTTTGACAATTTTGCCATAAACTGGCTGTCCAATTCCAACATCGATCCCAATTCCATTTTAAGGGCAGAGCAGGATGGCGAAGCAATTGGCAAATTTGCCGCCTCCCGGCTGAAGGAGCTCATATCAATGGAAAGCGCAGAGGCAGGCAATTCGCGTTTGGAACTCCATGTCGAGCCTAAGATAATAATCCCGCAGTCCCCTGATTAAGGGTGATAGGCATGCGTATCTGATGCTCTCCGCCTGAAATAAATTCTTGATGTGTTGCACTCTTTTCAAGTTTCCATTTTGTTCTTTACCCTCGGCGTCTACCAGCATTGGAAAGAGAGCGGCACGCTGGATTCCCTTCTTGTATCAAGTGCGCGGTTCAGTGAAAAGCTGGCGCTGAGTTCAGAACGTCAGACGGGGAAAACAGGCCTGTCTCACGCAAGAGGATAGGCCCTGATCTGATTTTTGGTCGGCAATGGAGCGAACTCGGGATTGGGAATATCATCAGGGAATGCATGTAGCTGGAGTTTCAGTTTTGGCATTTAAAGAGCTGTTTGCTGTACTTTCATGCATCGTATATTTTTAGGGCGAAGGAGGACTGGGCACCTGGCGAATACACCTACAGCAAGGCTCAACAAGAAGGAAGGACTCCCTGCCTCTCCTCTTTGTACGGACAGCTGGTGAAAGAGAGTAAATTATTAAGAGGCCATTTGATTATATGACTCTGCTAATAAATGACATGCAAATAAAAGCATTTAAACATATTGACAGGATTATTTTTCAATATACATTAACTTATACGTAAAAGTAAGCTATGTGAATATGCGTTCTTGGCATAAAATACATCATGGAGGAGTCTAATGATTAGGGGTAAGACCAAGGGAATTTCAATTGCCACCATCATGACGGCCGTCATTGTTTTTTCTGGCTACTGCGGGGAGAATCTCGTGAAAGATGATTTCACTCTCTCAACCGGATATCAAAAGGATGCGATCTGCCGGAGCCCTGCATCTATGAGGCTCGGTTACGGCTCTTTCAACCCGATCGAGGTGGGCGAGTTCTACGCTGCAACTCTGACATGGGGAAAAGTGTTTCCCCAGTCCGATAAAATCGAGTTGTGGGATATCGAAAAGGGAGCCGATACGGTGACATTTAAATCGAAAGCCGGCACTCCTGTCAATGCAGTGGCGACCTACACCCTCCAGCACAATGCGCTTTCGATGAAATTGACCATTGATGTCCCGGCGGGCACCAAGACCGGTAATATTGTATGGGATGTTTTCTTGTCGGCGCCTGTCTTCTCCGGCGCCTCCATCATGGTTGACGACGTGGATAAAGGGACATTGAAATTGGATGCGTGTCCCGACGGGGCATGGGCTCCCATCTTCAAGTCCATAAAGAAGCTGACCGCGAAGACGAAAATCGGGACGTGGCAATTCGACCTTGGCTCGGATCCCGAGACGAGTTGGATGTTGCGAGGAACTCGGGATTCGTGGCGGCCAGAGAACTTGCAGACCTTCACTTTGTTTTATGACTATAAAGGAGATGTGCCGAATGGCATTAAGCTCAACCTGTCGGTAGATATGAAGTTTACGCCTGTTTCGTCCGAGGAACTGGAGAATGTCAAAGCGGAGACAAGATCCGCTTTCATGGAAAATGTGTTGAGAAGTTACCAGTATCCGCTGTCTTCCGCCGAAATGCCGGCACGGCCTGTGGATAAGGCCGACTGGTTGGCAAAGAAAATATGCTCGGTTTCCGCCAATCTGAATGAAAATGGATTGGATCCGTCCGCCGCCACGGTGATTCCGGAGCCGAAGATCTACAAGAAGGGAAAAGGAGCTTTCAAACTGCCGGCGACGCTGGAGATTGCCGCCGCGGCAGAACATGAAGCAGCCATCGAAGTGCTTTCGGGAGATCTTGCCCTGCATAGGGTCAAAGCCACTCAGGTCACTCCGGGCAAGAACGCGCCCATGGTCATGGGAGTGGCCGCCCTTGAGCCGGCCCTGGCGAAACTGTGCTCGGAAACGGCGGTTAACTACCAACTTCTCAAGCCCGAAGGATACGCCCTCGTAGTGACACCGGAGCGGGTGATTCTCGCCGGAGCGGACGAGCGCGGAGTGCTGTACGGCGCACAGACGCTCCGCCAGCTCATCTGGAACAACAACGGCAAATCTGAGATTCCGGAGACGCTGATCGTAGACTGGCCCGATCTGAAGATGAGAGGATGTTATGTCGAAGGGGCTACTCTTTCCACGTTCTCCGACGAGATAAGGCACCTGATACGGGATACGTACTCGTTCTCGAAGGCGAACACTCTTGTGGCTGAGATCAAATGGACAGATTGGCAATGGGCGACGCATCCTGAAGTGTCCGCTATTCCTATAAGCAAATATAGGCGCGAACCGGCGCGGTCACTTGCAGAATTGAAAGAACTCGCGCAATATGCGAAAAAATACAAGATGGATTTCATCCCCGGTGTCTTTACTTATGGGAAAGTGGAAGCTTTGCTTCAGTCACATCCTGAGATATCCGAAGAGCCGGATAACAAGAAAGGACTCTCCTACTGCCCGAACAAGGAGGAAACGTATAAATTAATCTTCGACCTGATGGGGGAAATTATCGACGCCACAGGTTGCTCGACGATGCATGTCGGACATGACGAGATTGCAGGTATGGCCAAATGCCCGGTCTGCAGAAATATTCCCCCTGGCGATCTTTTCGCCAATGACGTGAACAAGATCTCCAGGTGGCTTGCCTCGAAGAATGTCCGGACCATCATTTGGGGGGACATGCTCCTTGATGCCACATATTGGGAGAATAAGAACGTGACGTCCGCACATAGCAACTGCAAGACATATGGCAATCTGCCAGTTCATCTGGGCTTGGAGAAAATCGACAAGAACGTGATCATTGACGACTGGCACTACAGAGACATAGACAAAGAACTTCCCACCTTCAAATACTTCGTCAACGCCGGGCATGAAGTCATCGGGACACCGTGGTTCAGCGACTACAACAACTATTACTCCGCGCTGAGGATCAAGCAACACGGCGGCGACGGCATCATCGGCTCGGACTGGGGTTTCCTCATCTCGCGGAGTCCCTTGGCCACATCCATGCTTGGCATAACGTATGCGTGGAATCTTTTGTCTCCTGGACCGGATAAGCTTCCTTACAACCCCGATCGCGTCCTGGCGGCGTCGACATGGAGGAAAGACCGGCCTTCAAGAATTCTGGGGGCCGTGTTCAAGCCGGTTGATTTGTCAACGGCGGGAAACAATCAACTACGCGGAGGCGCGGACGCATGGTTTCGACTTGGGGCTGAAAGCGATCTCTCATGCCTGCCGGTGGGTTTCCTGAAACTATTTGGAACGGATTACCTCATTGGCAAGTCCGGAGTCGTCGTTGGAAAAGAAGACAAGGAACAAGGCGTATCGGAAAAATCAAACCCCATCATCGTGAAGGAAAGGGCCAGGAGCCTAGTGTTTCTCCATGCGATGTCGCTGGACGAGCCGACGAGTGACATGAAAAACTATGGGAACTATCGCGTAACCTTTGCAAGCGGGAAGACGGTCGACGTTCCCATCAACGGAGGAAACATAGCGCACTGGCTGCCGGGAAGCATATACAAAAACGGCTGGGGGTTTAAAATGACCTACCGGATGGATGCCGTTCTGGCCTGGCAGGGATGTACGCCGGCCGGCAAGGAGATAGGTTTGCATGCATATGAATGGATAAACCCTTCACCCGAAGACACGATCGCTTCAGTTGACATGTCCGCCGAGCAGAGTGTTCCGGGGTTGAAGATTGGCCTTGTCGCCTTGACTGCGGTCAAGGAAGTTGCAGGGGAGTGAACCAGTTGACAATGATTCATATAATTGAAAATGGGGTCTGAGAAGCTATTTCAAGGTGTTAACGGATGTATTGCTATAGAATAGGAAAAGGAGGTGGACAATGAATATGGGAACACCCCGTATTTCACGAGGGCTTATGCCATTTACGCTCATTGAGCAGCCTGTGATGGGGAAGCGCTTCACTCTTATCGAACTACTGGTCGTCATCGCCATTATTGCCATCCTTGCAGCTATGCTTCTCCCGGCTCTCAAGCAGGCACGGGAGAATGCGAAGATGATATTATGCGCGTCGCAATTGAAGCAGCTTGGTGCGGGATGGATCATGTATACGGGAGATCATGATTCGTTCTTCCCCACCAATGACTACGAGGATATTGCCACTCCCCGGTGGCAGGACGCCCATGAGAAGGTGATGGATACCTATTTCAACAATGCCTATGAGTTGCTCATTTGTCCTACCGCAACCGACGTTGCCGGACCCTATAACTATAGTCAGTATTATGTCAAAGACCATGGAACTAAATTGTTTGTGATCTCCTTGGCGTATTGCTCTTTTGGAGACTCAGGAATCAAGAAGGACTGGGGGGTGACTGGACTGGCCAATCAAATAACTGGATGGCACGTGTCTCTGAGAACAACTGCAATAAGACGCTCAACGTCTGAATTTGGCTTGTTGACAGACGTGAATAGCTGCGGTTTTTGGAGTAATAGCGGACTTTGGCAAACTATCAAGAAGCGCCACCTGAACTCATGCAACGTCATATATCTTGACGGGCATTCCTCTCCATGGAATGGACCGGTTGACAGTGCTACGTATAATTACAAATTCAACCTGAGAAGCTATTTCAAGGCGTCAACTGATGGATTGCTATAGGATAACAGGAAAAAGAGGTAGGCCATGACCCCGGGAACATCCCTCATCTCACGATGGTTACGGCGAATTTTTTATCGCACAATTACTTATACGTAAAAGTTAACTAAACAAGGATGGCAGACATGAAACTGGCAGTGGCGCTATGGGGATTCAGGGAAATGCCCCTGGATAAAATTATCGAATCTTGTCCGCAGATGGGAATCCGAAGGCTGGAGGCACAACTGCATTCGGCTGTTCCACTTCATTTCGATGCTAAGCTCCTATCCCCTGATACGGATCGGATACTCTCTCTCGCAAACTCAAAGGGTGTTTCCTTTGTATCTTTGGCAACTGCGAATGATTTCACATTGGAGCAGGATAAGCTGGAGGCAGAGATGGCCTATGTTCGGGAGGCGATAAGATTCGCCGCCAGGATCAATGTGTCTATACTCAGGATTTTTTCAGGATTTGAGCCCAGAAACAAGGTTTGTGGAAAGACTTTTGACAGAATGGTCGCAGCTCTTGCCAAGTCTGCTGGATACGCCAGTGAACATAACGTCAGGCTTGCCTTGGAGAACCATGGAGGGATTGCATCGACCGCCGAGGATATGCTTAAAATCCTTTCAGCCGTCAATTCTCCAAATCTTTTTTTGAATTTTGACCCTGCGAACTTCGTCGCCGAAGGAGTGGATTGCATTAGAGCCTTCGAGCTTCTGAAGGACAGAATTATCTACGTCCATCTGAAGGACGTACGGACTTCAAACGGACACAAGGAGTTTTGCGCCGTTGGAGAGGGCATGATCGACTGGCGGAAATTGCTGTCACTGCTTGAAGACCGGTACAACGGGGTCTGTGCGATAGAATATGAAAATGCGGAGGATCCCGTTGAGGGAACCACCCGCTCACGCGAATTTATCTCGAAAATTGTCAAGTGCGATTAAGGAGGTGAGAGATGAAACCATACGAGAAAGCGAAACTCATAGTTTTCGAAAGACCGGGCTGTGTAAAAATCGTGACCGGAAAAATGCCCGGCCTGACAGACGACTCAATAGTTATAGAAACCGTGATGAGCGGCATTTCGCTGGGCACCGAAATGAAGCTTTACCGGGGGCTATCATGCGACAAGGCGCCCAATGTATGGTACCCTATGGTGCCAGGCTATGAGTCTGTAGGCAGTGTTTTGCATGTCGGTTCCAAGGCAATACCTCAGGATGCGGGATATATTCCTCAAGTTGGCGACAGGGTCATGGTCAACGAAATCCGGTTTTTTCCGGAATACTGCGCCGCATGGGGAGGCCAGACCGGCCTGGCCATAAAGAACTCCGTAACTGCGCGTGGAGCAGCCGATGGACTATCCAGAATTCCCGATGACGTATCTTATGAGCAGGCTGTATGTGCATATCTCTCCTCCGTCGCTTTGAAGGGTGTCAAGAGGTTAAATCCCAAGGATGGTGAGACGATCCTTGTCACGGGATGTGGACAGGTCGGGCTCTCTGCAATCCAGCTTTCCAAGGCATACGCCAATTGCAAAGTCATCGCCATGGATAACATGGCTGTAAGGGCCAAAAGGGCTAAGCCGTTCGCGGACTTCATTGTCGACGCCTCTTCTTGCGACCCGGTAAAAACCGTCAGGGAGATCACTGAAGGCAGAGGTGTGGATGCAATAGACGAATGCAGTGGCAACCCGGACATCATCGACACTCTCAAGTTCTACCTTAAGGATGGAGGATGGAAAAATGACGACGAACCTGGCCGGATACACCTCCAGGGCGATTATCCAAGACCGATAATCCTCAGCAGCTACGAGAACTGGTTCTGCACTAATGCAACTATAACCATGACCTGCGCCACCGCACCTGGCTGCAAAACTGAAATACTCAAGCTGATTTCACAGGGAAAATTGAAAGTTGCGTGGGGACCTATATACGATGTGGACGATGCCCCTCGCGCATATTCGGAAACCGACAAGAACTACTTTGATACCGTCAAGCCTGTTTTCAAATGGAAGTGACAGCTCGATATATTGAAACATGAACAAAAAGGAAGTCGGCATATGAAGTACATTATGGTTTTCCATGCAAACCTGCATTATTCTGGACTGCGTCCTGAGAAATTTGAATTCTGCATCAGGAAAAGCTACGAAAGGATTTTTGATCTTTTTAACACGCGATTCAAGGGTCTGAAATATTGCTTCGAGGCATCGGGTTTCACTCTCGACGTGATGGCCAGGCTGACCCCGGACGTACTGAAGAAGCTTCGCGATGCGGTGGAATCAGGGCAGTGCGAGTTCATGGGATCGCCTTATGCCCACTCAATCATGAGCAATTTTAATTATGAAGACGGACTCTGGGCATGCAAGTTCGCGATGGACACCTACAAGCGTCATATCGGCATGACTCCGCGCACGGCGTGGAATCCGGAGTGCTGCTGGAACGAGGATATCCCGAAAATATACAAGGAGGCAGGCTTCGATATAATGAGTCTCGACTGGGACTCCTACCTGATCTCCTCGCGGCCTGAGATTGCAGCTGTGGAACGCAATCCGGACTCCAATGCAAAGGACGGCTCCGGCATGCCGTGGTATGATATCGATCCCGACACTCCGACACTTCATCATCCTGTAAAGATATTTGACGGAATGACCGGCATATATCGAAGCGACAGGGTCAGTGCCCAGACCCTCTATTATCTGATGTCCACAAACAAAGTTCCCGTGGATGATTCCCAAAAGAAGGTTGTCACGCTTGATTCATTGCTTAAGACAATCGACCATTGGAGTGGGAATAGGAAGGAGGGCTATCTGATCTGCTATGCGGAGGATGCCGAGTATGTCGGAACTACCGGCTATTTTTTTCTGAAACATTTCGGAAAACATCAGGTTTTCGACGACAACCCCGATGCAATCAGGCTCCTGTCGCAATACATCGATGCCCTTTTGGAACGAGGCGAACTCGCGCATGTCACTGAGGCCGTCGATAAAGGCCCTATCCTCAACGAGCCTGTCTTCATAGAGAGGAATATGGCCTGGCACAGAACTTACGCCACTGCCTGGGCAAAGACGCCTTCCGCCTTGGCTTGTGACCCTTATTGCAAGCTACTTTCCGAAAAGTTGCGTGAACTGAAAGAATCGGCGTTTTCACAGGAGGAAGCACTCCTTTATGAAAAGGCGTGGTTTCATTTGATTTGTGCTGAAAATTCCGATGGCCGTTGGCCGCCGTTCCCCAAGAAGCCAGGAAACTTCAACGTCTACTACATATGGGATCAGCTTTTCAAGGCGCAAAGCGCCATCCAGCAGATGGGTTGCACGGATTTCAAGCTGATCCCCTCTACGGAAATTAATCCCGAAACAGATGAGTTGATATGATGCATAAGGATAAGGAGCTACACGCAGCTACTGTATCAAGAGGATAGTCAATAAAGTAAATAAACGAAAGGCAATTTCTATGAAAGGCAAAAGAATCGTGGCAACAACAGGGATGATGATCATCATGCTGGTCTTGGGATGTCAGGTATTTGCAGGAGAGGAATTGGTAATTTTTAGTGACAGTTCATTGAAAGGATTTTCTCCCAGTGGTTGGAAGGGCGCACACTTTGAAATCGTTACTTCGCCAGCATGGAACGGTTCTGCCTCCGCGCTCCGCATCAAGATGGACGAGAAAGTCGAACCGAACCCCGGTGTATGTTTTAACACTAGCAAAGCGGAGAACTTTATCAATATTTCAAAATTCCAAGAGTCAGGAGGCTCTCTTGAGTTCTATATAAACACATCCAAACCCACGACTACGGATCTGATAATTTGTCTGTATAATGCGGCGGGAGAGTTCGAAGCAACGAAGAAAATATCAATCAGCAATTATGTCAAGCTCGACGGTGATTCGGCCACATGGCAGAAAGTCTCAATACCACTGAAGGATTTGACTGGAAAGCCGTATACGCAGTTCAGCGGCATGCTGTTCCGATTTTCTCCCCCTACCGCCTCCGATGTTGAGTTCTATCTTGATGAAGTAAAAATTATAAGCGGTGCCTCCAAATGAAGAAAGCTCGGGGCATCTATTACCGAGGGGAAAGAAACGCCAGGCACCAAAACTAACGCTACTTCGACGCTAAAAATCACACCAAACGCATCAAGTGTGAAATTATAATTACCGCTGAATTGGGCGATTATGTATGTTCGTCTTCAGGTTTAACGGTGGACGTGGTGACTCGATGCTGCAATTCACACTAACGTTTCTACGACCAGTGGAGGGTGTGCAGAATTTGTTGCTCTTCCGACAACTGTTTAAGCCTCGAATCCTGGAAAAAGTAAAGCAACTTTTAGGATAAAACGAATAACATAAGATAATTATGGACCAGAAAACTTTAAAAAGCATACCCTCTGTTTCCGGGAACAGGCACGTTTATCATTGCGGGACTTTGACTTATGGTAAGGCTGGGCTTGCCATGCTTTTTGCATTTCTTCTATGGGGCGATTTCTGCTTTACATTGATGGAAGCTGTCGTCCCGAGTATTCTGCCACTCAAGTTCAAAGATCTGGGGGCACCGAACTGGTTGATGGGGGTCTTCCTTACTACCGTGCCTGGAGGCCTAAGCATGGTCATGGGGCCCTGGGTCAGCTTCAAGAGCGATCGTTTTCGTAGTCGCTGGGGCCGCCGCATCCCTTTCATCGTGCTTACAATGCCGTTCCTGTGCATCTCCCTTGCGCTTATGGGCTGGAGCGACGACCTCACCGGCATCCTACGCCAATGGTCTCCAGCCTTGTGCGAACATGCGCCTGCGACCACCACCATTGGCTTGATTGCCCTGTTCCTGGCAATGTTCAAGTTTTTCGACTGTTTTGTAAATTCGGTCTTCTGGTATCTTTTCAACGATGTTGTCCCTCCGGAGTTTCTCGGTCGTTTCATGGGGGCGTTCCGCATAGTGGGTATTGCGGCAGGAGCTTTGTATAACTGGTTTATCTTTAAATATGCCGAAAGCCATATGCGTGAGATATTCATCGGCGTGGCGATCCTCTATTTCATAGGCTTCAGTATGATGTGCCTCTTCGTGAAGGAGGGCCAATATCCGCCGCTGGAGGGCGAGACCGACAATGAGAACAAGGGATGGGGCGGACTGAGGACTTTCTTCAAGGAGTCCTTCTCTCACAGGTTCTACTGGTTCAGGTTCGCGTGCGCGGCATTTGGCACGATCGCCGGGAGCATCAAAATATTCGACATCTTTTTCAACCGGGAGATGGGACTTACTCTCGATCAAATCGGCAAGATGTCCGCCGTTACTTCAGTAGTTGTGATGGTGGCTATTGTGGTGATGGCGTCTTTTGTCGACAGGTGGCATCCATTGCGTCTTACTGTCTATGCGGCAGTCTTCGGTTTGATCGGAACCCTCGTCACCGGCGTCTGGCTATTTGTAACCTTGCCCGGAGACTACTTCTTTTGGATAAGTCTTGGTGGGGGATTGGCTGGAATATTGCTCTCGGCGATCGTCGCAGTCGCAGGACTGCCATGCGATATGAGGCTTTTCCCGAAATCCAGATTTGGACAGTTCTGCTCGGCCCAAGGTCTGTTCAGGCATGTCTGCAATCTCGCTTCCGGCATAGCCGCCGGGCTTTTCATAGACGTCATGAAGTGGCTCTACCACGGTTCCGATTTTGCCTATCGCTTCAATTTTGCATGGTCCTTTGTCTTTAACGCGATAGCAGTGTGGTTCCTTGTCCTAGTATACCTTGAATGGCTACGGCTGGGAGGAGACAGTCATTTCCATCCGCCCGCGCCTTGGAGTCCGAAGGGAGTCGAGGAGATGCCCATTACTTCAACGATTGGGCCGCAGTCAAAATGGTTGAAATTATCCTTCTTTTTCTTCGACGGTGTGATGTTGCTCTCAGTGCTCTGCACCCCCTTCATGATGTGGTGGATGCACTCGAACCATGCGACCTTTGCATTCAAATGGTATGGGCTGTTGGTGTTGCCTCTTTCCATCCTGGCCTGGTGGTGCTGGATCGTCTTGAGGAAATCCATCTGCAAAGACATTGCCGCCGCCCATGAGGGAAAGTCTTTGCGTAATGGCATTCCGCATCATGGTGTGCTGCTGCTTGTCGGCAGTAAGTATCTCCTCCTCTTCGGCATATGGATAGTCGAAGTCGTGGTGTCGGTTTCAATGGATATGGAGACAGGTGCCCTTGCCTTCGGGATCACAAGAGTCGTCACAAACTTCCTGCTGCTCGGAGCCATCTGGCTGCTCTGCCGCATTGAACGCGGATATTCCACCCGGATTGATATCAACCTGTCCGTCTCGGAAGACGACGAGTTCAATGAAAAATCGCCGGTAACGGCATAAGAGTGTTTCGACGTAAATCAATATGAATAACAGGAAAATTCTTGAATCTTATCGAGGAGATAACTATTTTGAAGGTAGATTTCTTATAGGTGCTTTAAGGTAGAGGAATATTGCGAATCTCGCAGGGAAATGGACTGAGTTGATTTCAAAAATACGATAATCGTTAGTCGCGGGGATATGCCCGTTGGTGTTCACAACTTTAGTGTGTCTTGGTATTCAATGGTTTACGCACGCTGAAGTTTACCTGCCTCTGGCAGCGCCAAAGGCGACCAGGGCCGTGAACTCCAAACTTAAGAAATCAGCTCATTAGAGGCAATTTTGAAATTGCCTCGACTATTAAGATGGCGTTTCCACAATTCGCAGAATTGTGGAAACTTATAGATTTGCTTGTGCGGAAAGACTTCCGCCAAGCAAATCTAGGAACAAGGGGGGCGGGACACTTGCTGATATTTCAAAAAATGAAATATGGGAATACATAATAAAACAAGGAGATGATTTTTTATGCCGAAGGAAATTAACGTGGCACTGATAGGACTTGACACAAGCCACACAGTCGAGTTCGCAAAAAGAATCCAAGCTGCGGACTGTCCCGCAGATCAAAAAATAACCGGCCTCAGGGCATCGGCATGCCTCCGCTTTTCCACTCCGTTCCAAAATGAGGATGGGCTGAATGTACGACAGAAACAGCTTGAGGCCTGGGGCATCAGGGTGACTACTGATTTTGATGATGCCGTGAAAGAATGCGATGCCATAATGATCGAAATAAATGATCCGTCGCATCATCTCGAGTATTTTAAAAAATGCGTTGCATTAGAAAAACCTATTTTTCTAGATAAGCCACTCGCAGACAACATTGAAAACGGCTTGGAAATTGTGCGTCTGGCAAAAGAGAACAAGGTAAATGCAATATCAGCGTCTCCTCTTCGTTTCGATGCAAATCTTATTAAAACCTGCAGCGAGATGCCGAAACCGGCACAAGTGAATGTTTACGGTCCGCTAGGACGTCCGGCACCTACCGGAAGCTCGATAGTATGGTATGGTGTTCATGCGTTTGAAATGCTTGAGAAAGCCATTGGGAAAGGAGCGTCATGCATCACTGTCAGGGTGGACGGCTCCGGAGCCGTGGCGATTGTGGATTATCCTGACAAAAGAAGAGGAATTGTCGAGCTCACGAAAGGTGTATATATCTACGGGGGGACGCTTCGCGACTCAAAAGCGGCAATATCATATTCCGTAGAAGCCGGAAAGTTTTATACAGGCCTGATGAAGGATGTTGAAAAGTTTTTCCGTACGGGCGAAGCAAGCTTCACTCTTGAAGACGCTGTCGAAGTAATGGCGATGCTTGATGCAGCGGATCGTTCCTTCAAAAGTGGCAGTACTGAAACAGTCTATCGCTAAAACAACAAAATTTAACTTTATAATTTAGAAGGAGAATAAATGAGAAAGCTTCGTGTTGGAATAATCGGACAGGGACGTAGCGGACGGGACATACATGCAAACACTGTCATCAAGCTGGTGAATGACAAATTTGAAATTGCCGCTGTGTGTGATTTGATTTTGGAAAGATGCGAGCCTTCTCAAAAAGATACCGGATGTGCCGTCTACGCAGACTACAGGAAAATGTTCAAGGATAAAAGTATTGATCTTATTATAAATGCGACTACCAGCGAACAGCATGTTCCGGTTACTATGAAAATACTTGATGCTGGCTTCAATGTGCTGACGGAAAAACCGCTTGCACGCAAGACGTCCGATGTCGACAAGCTGATTAAAAAAGCTGTAGAGGCTGGCAAGGTTTTCGCGATTTACCAGCAGTCCCGTTTTGCCCCCTATTTCACCAAGACCCGGGAAATTATAGATTCCGGCGTACTCGGTAGAATCGTAATGGTAAAAATTGCATTCAATGGTTTTGCAAGGCGCTGGGACTGGCAGACTCTTCAATGTATGGATGCCGGAAATCTTCGGAATACGGGACCTCATCCGCTTGATCAGGCGCTCCAGATTTTTGGAGACACAGACCCCGATGTTTTCTGCATCATGGACAAGGCCAATTCCTTCGGTGACGCCGAAGATCACGTGAAGCTCATACTGCATGGCAAGGGACATCCGACAATAGACCTGGAAATATCCTCATGCTGCGCATATCCACCCTATACTTACCAGGTATATGGCACAAATGGAGGGATTACGGGTGACATGAAACATCTTGATTGGAAATACTTTAAGCCAGAAGAAGCCCCGGAACAGGAACTGATAACTGGGCCAATGCCGAATTTGGCGTACTGCAAAGAAGAGCTCAAGTGGTACACCGAAAAATGGGATGCGTCTGCCGAGGAGGCGAACTTGTTCGATAATATGGCTACACGCTTCTACAACAGGCTTTATGACACCATTGTAAATGGAGCTCCTCTCGCTGTGACTCAGCAGGAAGTCCGTCGCCAGATAGCTGTAATTGAAGAATGCCACAGGCAGAATCCTATGCCTGTACTGAAAAGAACATGACGCCATTCGGCAGGCGATAGGTGTTTTTCGATGGTCTCCCGCAGGAACTGTATGAGGCGGCCCAGATCGACGGTGCGAGCGAGATGACAATCTTTCTCAGGATGGCGCTGCCTCTCACAAAACTTATTATCGCCATTATAGCCCTGGGCGCATTCACTTACGCCTACAGCGCCTTCATGTTCGCCTTCCTTACCTGTTGTCAGTATCCGGACATGTGGGCACTGATGGTTTTCCTTTATGAGTTCCAGCAGAACTACCCAAACTACCTGGTGATGGCATCGCTGGTAGTGTCCGCAATACCGACTCTGCTTGTCTTCATTTTCTGCCAGAACATCATGCTGCGAGGTATTGTAGTGCCATTGTTCAAATAAACTGCGTCCTAGGATTTCCGACACACAATGAAACATGTCGAGGTGCCGGTCCAGGGCATTCGATAAAGTCTATTGCATTTCCTGCTACTATAAGCTACGCAAGCACCAGCATGCTGAAGAAAAAAAGAATCAGAATGATAATACTTTTGTGTCAAAGATTGGTCATGGATGGAGAAATTGAGGCTGGAGAAGTCAGAGTTCTGAGGATATTTTTTCAGGATGGAGGAGAAGATTGAAGACATTGGTCTCGTGAAAAGAAAAGCTTCTCTCTCCGTTGTAGAGGACCATCCCGGGGCTTGACTTGTTTCCTGCAACTGTATTGAAGTTTTCTATTCCCTTATGGAATTCATCATTGAAAGTGGAAGAAGATTTAATCTCTACAGGAATCAGTGTGCGTCCTTTGAGGATTAAAAGATCCACCTCATTTCCGTGTGTGTCTCGGTAGAAGAAAAGATCCGGCTTTTTCCCATGGTTCAATCTCTGCTTCATGATTTCAAGGATAATCATGTTTTCATACAGTCCGCCACGTATGGGATCCCTGGTAGCCTGTTCAGTCGACCGGATTCCCGCCAGATGCGCTGCCAGCCCAGTGTCAGTGAAATAGAGTTTCGGGGACTTGACCAGCCTTTTGGATATGTTCTCAAAATATGGCGGAAGCTCAAACACTACAAATGAAGCGATCAGGACGCTTATCCAGTCCTTTATAGTAGTAGATGAGACGCCTACGTCATTAGACAGCGAAGTATAGTTTATAAGTTGTCCCACCCGTCCTGCCAGAAGTGTAAGGAACATCTGGAACCTGCGGAGATCCTTGAGATTTATCATCTGGCGGACATCGCGTTCTATGTAGGTCTGGACGTAGCTGTTGAAGAAACGTTCAGGTTCAAGGTTCTCCTGGTGTAATCTTGGAAAGGCACCCTTGACAATAAGTTCAAAAGGATCTGAGAAATGTTTGTATTTTCTAAGTTCCTGCATGCTGAATGGAAGCAGAGTCAGGATGGCGCTGCGTCCTGCAAGCGATTGGCTGACCGCCTGATGGAGTTCAGGTTGATGACTGCCCGTGAGGATGAATTGGCCGGGGCTTCTTTTTGTGTCGACAATGCCCTGTATATATGAAAGAAGTTCCGGGACACGCTGGATCTCGTCAAGAATGGCGCCATCAGGAAGTCCTCCAAGGAATCCCCTGGGATCCTGCTGGGATGTCAGGCGCATGTCCGGATCTTCAAGGGAATGGTATTTTTTCTTTGGAAAGTTTTTCTGTGCAAGAGTTGTCTTGCCCGATTGCCTGGGACCAAAGATTGTGACCACCGGATATTCGGATGATGCCTTTGACAGTTCATCTGTTATTTCACGTTTAATCATGCAGTAAGAATAGAACATTCTGTGAAATATTCAAGTGCAACTTTAATAATTCACAGGACGTTGGTTTGAAAAGTACGCAGATTGCATAGATTAATTTTTGTGTCTTGAATTGGTCATAGTTGAAGAAAATAGCTTTGTAACAAATTAATTGCGAATGAGTTATAATAGATTATTGAGGCGGGGGGGGGCGAATATAAAATTCCGCAATCCGTTGCAAACCAATTTAATCTTTTTTCGGAAGTAACCCCGGTTTTCGAGGCATCCGCGTCGAAACATCGGTCTCCCGGCAGATTTTTCTTCTTTGAGAGAAAAATCTGGGTCAATTGCAAAGCCTTGTCATAAGCCCAATGATGCATTCTTATTCCCGTTTATCCCTCTTTCAATATATAGGTTAACAATAAATGCTTATACAAATGCTTATATAAGCAATAAATAATGCTTATAATGGCTTGACATATAAATTACAGATAATATTTTATTGGCAGGAGCAAGGAATAATATCAATGAGGTTCACATCATGGTAACTCAAAAGACAATATCCAGGAACATAGGGGTTTCCCAGGCCGCAGTATCATATGCATTGACAGGTTATCGGAACGGTTCCAATGGAGGGAGAATTTCCAAGGAGATCAGGGATGACATCATCAAGGAGGCTTCACGCTTGAAATATAATCCCAGAAATCCCCCGAAAAAGAGGAAGAAGCAGAGCATTGCCCTCTTGAACAGTTTCGGCAGGGAAGGATTCTGGTTCCCCGGACTCCTTAAAGGTATTCAGGATTATGCCATAGAATCCTCATATCTTGTGACACATCATATATTCCATGTAAATGACACGCTTCCGGAGCAGCTTATTTCCTCGGTTGATGGATTCGTTGCAGTCGAGCTTCCCCGGCCAGAGGAACTGGAGCGAATTGCCAGACACCTTCCCGTTGTCCTGCTGAATATCAACGATTCAAGTGAAAAATATGACAGCATCCTGCCTGATCATTACAACGGGATCAGGAAGGCTGTAAGGCACCTTTATGGGCTGGGGCATAGGAAATTCGGTTTCTTCGGTGTAAGGGACTTTCCGCTGCATCACGCGGAAAGATATGGCGCTTACCAGCAGGCTGTCTCAGAGTTGAACCTCCCATCCCCTGATCCATCCTGGATATTCACGCCGTTCAGGAGAGAGAGCTCAATGAACGATCTGGAGCTGAAGATCAAGGAGACGCTGTCATCGCTCAAAAAAATGAAGGACCGTCCTACAGCCATGATTTTTGCCGCAGATGCCTATGCACTGGCATTCATGCGTTTTGCCGTCGACATGGGGATCAATATACCCAAGGACATGAGCATCGTCGGTTTTGACGACGTTAATGAATGTGAGAGCAGCATGCCGTCATTAAGTTCAATCGCGCAGCCGTTGGAGAAAATGGGACGGCTTGCGGCA
>Ga0209417_1002547_pt1 | contig 27485 bp, 23 predicted proteins | sample RifGroF2_FD_184002 | JGI IMG/M metagenome (GOLD analysis project Ga0209417, IMG submission 184002) | Groundwater microbial communities from Rifle, Colorado, USA - Groundwater F2 (SPAdes) (version 2) | ecosystem: Environmental > Aquatic > Deep subsurface > Groundwater | place: Rifle, Colorado... | reverse complement strand
CCCATCTGCAGCTGTAAATACTTCATAACCTACCATTTTAAGTCTAGTTTCCAGTATTCTTCTAATACTTGCTTCATCATCAACTACGAGAATTCGTTCACGATCCTGAATTTCGTTTGGTATTTCGCTATTTTGTGTCATTCTACTTTGCCCTTTAAGAAGTTATTCTAAATTTACGTTACACATATTGCATTTATTCACTTGTTTTTTAAAATTATCAACCTATAATTTTAAACTCGACTCTTAATATTATACAATATTAAAATTTAATAAGTATTGTATCATAAAATTACGGAATGTAATTAACAATTTACATTTAGTAAAAATAAAAATCAAGAACAAATTTTTCTTAATAAATATTATACAGGATTTGATTTTATATTTAAAATAAATTTTTTAAAAAAATATTTTTAATTAATCTATAATAATTATGATGCATTAAACATAAAATATTACCAAATTATTTATTTAAAATTATACTAAAATATATAATAATAAAATGTGAATTGTCAGAAAGGAGTTAACATTGAAATTTTCTATTGATGAAATTATTGAAGCAACAAACGGTGAAATCATTTTTAATAAATGTAATTTTGGGAAAGTAGGCATTTGTACAGATTCCAGAAAAATTAAAGAAGATGAAATCTTTCTGCCTATACTTGGAGAAAACTTTGATGGTCATGATTATATAAATGCTGCTTTAAAACAAGGATGCATCGGTTATTTTATAGATAAAGAACACTATAATAAAGCTCAAGACTATTATAATCCTACAAAATTAATAATTTTAGTAGATAACACTCAAGAAGCATATTTAAAACTTTCAAATTTTATAAAAAAAAAATAAATCCTAAAGTTGTCGCTATTACGGGCAGCTCAGGAAAAACAACTACAAAAGAAATGGTTTTTTCAGTTCTTGCTGAAAGTTTTAATACGCATAAATCTCTTTTAAACCACAATAATGAAATCGGTTTCTGCCAAACTTTAATGTCTATGCCTGAAGATACCGAATTTCTTGTAGTGGAAATGGGTATGCGCGGATTGGGAGAAATAGAACTTTTATCAAAATACGCGGAACCTGATTATGCAATAATTACAAACGTTGGCACTGCCCATATAGGCAGGCTTGGCAGCCTTGAAAATATTGCAAAAGCCAAATGCGAGATAACTAAATATTTAAATTCAGCAGGAACTCTTATTGCATTTGAGGATGAATTGATTAAAAATTTCTGCAAATGGAATGGCAATAAGATTTTTTACGGGAAAAATTATCAAATACTTGAAATAACTGAAAATTCAATAAAATTTGTTTATGAGGGAAATGAGTATAATCTTGGGGTTAATGGCGAATTCAATGTAATAAACTCTATTGCAGCAATAGAAATAGGTAAATTAGCGGGGATTTCTATTGATAAAATAAGACTTGGTCTTTTGAAATACCAACCTGTCGGTGAAAGGGGACGAGTTATAAATCTTAATAATAATACTAAAATTATTGCTGATTACTACAATGCAAACCCTGACTCAATGAAAGCTTCTATAAATTCAGTAATTTCAACTTATCCTGATTCAAATATTACACTTGTTTTGGGAGATATGGGAGAACTTGGCGATTACGAAGACAAGCTGCATAAAGGTATTGGAGAATTTCTGTCAAATAAGCATATTTCTCAGCTAGTTACGGTAGGTGAGAAAGCAAAACTAATAGCAGATTCAGTAAATAATATAAATATCAAAATTGAAATTTGCATGAATAATAAAGAAGCCTCAGATTATCTTAAGAATAATTCATCAGAAAAGCGTATAATACTTTTAAAAGCTTCAAGAAGTATGAAATTCGAAGAGATAGCGGAAGAGTTGCAAAAAGTAAAAACAAAAGCGTAATGAATTTAATTATATTGGTTTCTGTTATATGATTTTGTTGGCAGAATAAATAGGAAAAACTAAAAGTGTTAATATATGTCGCTGGTTTAACTGCATTTTTGCTTACTTTATTAGCAGGCGTGCCTTATCTGGATTTTCTCAGAAAAAAACTTTACGGACAGTACATACGGGAAGACGGACCGGCTTCTCATGCAAAAAAAAGCGGCACTCCTACAACAGGAGGACTGATAATTGTCATTCCTGCAATAATAGCTTCTATTGTCACACTTGTAATGAATCGTATATTCAATGTTGATTGCACAATAATACTAACCACTTTTCTTTTATTTATGCTGCTGGGCTTTAATGACGATTATGAAAAAATAGCAAAAAAACAAAACAAAGGTTTAAGTGCCGGAGGAAAGCTGTTTTTACAAACATTAATAGCTATAATACCGGCTCTATATATGACATTTCATGGAAACACATCAGTTTCACTACTAGGACTGATTAAAATTAATATCGGATATTTATATCCGATTTGGGCTATGTTAGTGATAATAGGCGCATCTAACGCCGTAAATCTTACCGATGGTCTTGACGGGCTTGCCTCAGGAACTATGTTTTTTGCATTAATCGCCTGTACATTTATTTCCTTTGGCTTAGGAAGAAATGATATTGCTATAATTTGTATGGCAGCCGCTGGAAGTTGCGCCGGTTTCTTGTATTACAACTACAATCCGGCAAAAATGTTTATGGGCGACACAGGAAGTGTAGCGCTTGGAGGACTTTTAGGAACTCTTGGAATAATTGGCAAATTTGAGTTGTGGCTTTTAATTATCGGTGTAATATTTATCGCGGAAACATTATCTGTGATTATTCAGGTTATAAGTTTTAAAACAACAGGAAAAAGAGTGTTTAAAATGAGCCCTTTGCACCATCATTTTGAACTTAGCGGCTGGTCAGAAAAAAAAGTTGTTCACACTTTTTGGGCAGTGGGCTTAGTTTTTGCAATTATAAGTACAATTCTATTTAAAATAATTAATGGATAACAAATTATGAAAAGAAAATGGTTTAATGTTGATGTAACAATACTTGGTCTTTCACTAAGCGGGATTTCGGCGGCAAAATACTTGGCTTCACAGGGTGCTAACTGCACTATAAGTGAAAAAAGACAGGCTACGTCTGAAGATAGCAAAAAAATTACCGAACTTGAAAAGTTTGGAATAAAAGTCGAAATGGGCGGCAACAAAGAAGAAACTATTTTGAATTCTGATGTCATAATCACAAGCCCCGGTATTCCTCCTCATGCGGAAGTTTCAAAACTTATAAAAGCCCATAAAATTGAAACTTTTGGCGAGATTGACCTTGCATATAAAGAAACTAACGTTCCGTTTATAGCAATTACAGGCACTAACGGCAAAACCACCACAACAAAACTTATATCGGAAATTCTCACAAATGGAGGGCTCAAAGCTCCGGCATGCGGAAATATAGGCTTGCCTCCGACATCATTGCTCGATGAAAAAGATATTGATTATTTTGTTGCAGAAGTCAGTTCTTATCAAATAGCAACGAATCCTTCATTTAAGCCTCAAATAGCTGTTTATATAAATTACACTCCTGATCACATTGACTGGCATGGTAATGAAGAAGAATATTTTAAGGCAAAGGCGGATTTATTTACCAGAAGACAGCCTACCTGGGCAGTTTTAAATGCTATGGACTTTAAAATTGCTTATCTAAAGCTTGAAATGGACTCAAATGTGTATTTTTTCGGCAGGGAAGCCGAAGACAAATGTGTTTTTATAAAAGAAAACAAAATCGTAATTAAAGATAAGAATAAAAACATTATAGAAGTTATAAAACTAGACGAAATACCGTTAAAAGGCAAACATAATCTCGAAAATATAATGTCTGCAATCGCTGTAGCTCATATTGCAGGAGCGGATATCCAAACAATAAGCTTTACTATTAAAAACTTTTCGCCGCCCGAGCACAGAATTGAATATGTAGATACAATTGACGGCATAGAATATTATAACGACTCAAAAGGAACTAATTGCGATTCTACTATATGCGCATTAAGAGCTTTTGAAGAACAAAATGTTGTGCTTATTGCGGGAGGAAGAGATAAAGGAACAGATTTAACAGAATTTTGCGCAGAAGTCAACAAACATGCAAATGCTGTTATTCTTATAGGAGAAGCTTCTGACAGATTTGAGGAAGCTCTAATCAAATCAGGATTTAAAAATATTCATAAAATAAGTACATTTGAAGAAGCAATAGATACAGCAGGGGAACTTAATCTCGGCGCTGTCTTACTTTCACCGGCATGCGCAAGCTTCGATATGTTCAAGAACTTTGAAGAAAGGGGACAAGTATTTAAAGATTATGTCCGTAACAAAAAAGCGTCACGCTAGAATTAAAAATTTAAAAACCAAAGTAGTCGAGCCAAAAACCAATGAAAATGCCGAATTAATTGGTCCACCTGACACGATGCTTGTTATAATCATTGCATGTCTTGTAATTTTTGGAATAATGGCAATTTTTAGCGCAGGAGCTCCTGAAGGTGCGGAAATCTATCATAATCCCGTCTATTTTCCTATAAAACATCTGGCAGCAGTTATATTAGGTACTATTTTTCTCATAATAACTTCTAAAATTAATTATAAAATATGGCGTCCCTGGACAATGCCTATTGCTATGGGAGTAACACTTTTAACAGCAGCTACTTTAATTCCCGGAATTGGAAGAACTGACTATGGCTCATCAAGATGGTTAATGGGGCTGCCGATTCAACCGTCAGAATTTACCAAAATGGCGACTATTTTGCTTGTTGCTTCTGCAATTACAAACAGTAAAACCCTGTTTAGCCGAAAAATGCTTGATCATCTTCTTATTGTTGGAGTTATGATTGCAATAGTCTTAAAACAACCTAATTTAAGTATTGCGGTAATTTTAACACTGATAACTGTTTCATTGCTTCTTGTAGGAGGAGCTTCTTTTAGGCTAATAGGCGGATTTGGTTTAAGTTCCGTTTCTTTGTTATTAGTTTTTGGCGTTGAAAATCTAATGCATGGCTATCAAATGAAGAGAATAACCGGATGGCTCGACCCATGGTCTGATCCGCAGGGAATAGGTTATAATATTATTCAGTCTTTATATGCAATAGGTTCCGGCGGACTTTTCGGAGCTGGTTATGGAATGTCAAGGCAGAAGCTTTTCTGGCTTCCATTCTGTTATACAGATTTTATTTTTGCCGTTATATGCGAAGAATTTGGATTTATAGGGGCAGTATTACTTATAGGGCTTTTCCTCGCATTTATTTACAGAGGATTTTTTGTCGCAAACAGATGCGCAAACCACTTTGGAAAACTTTTGGCTTTCGGAATCACTTTTTCCATTGCGGTTCAAGCATTTATTAATATCGCGGTAGCAACGGGCGTTTTTCCTGTAACCGGCGTAACGCTTCCTTTAATAAGTCATGGAGGAACTTCAATAGTAATTACAATGGGCATGTTAGGAATTTTATTGAATATTTCAAAGAAAAGAATCAAAAAAATCCAGCCTCAAGAGGAACATTATGCCCACAGCAGGTAAAAAAATCAAAGTGTTAATCGCAGGGGGCGGCACAGGCGGGCATATTTATCCCGCAATAGCCGTTGCACAAAAATTAAAACAGGATAATGACATAGAAAAAATTTTTTATGTCGGCTGTAATAAAAACATGGAAAAAAATATTGTTCATGAAGAAAATATTGATTTTTACTCGATAAGTATTTCAGGAATGCCACGAAAAACAAGTTTAAAATTCATTAAATGGTTTATTGAACTAGGTTTTGCAACAATAAAATCTATTTATTATATTTCAAAACTCAAGCCTGACGTTGTTTTTGGAACAGGCGGATATGTCAGCGGTCCTGTGCTTCTGGCTGCTAGAATATTAAATATTCCTTTTGTTATTCATGATCCTGACGCGCATCCGGGTATCGTCAATAAATTTATGTCCAAATGGGCATCAGCAGTTTCAATATCCTTTGAACAGGCAAAACCGCATCTGAAATCAAAAAATATCATACTTAACGGCAACCCGATTAGGTCAAAATTCCTTCAAATAAACAAAGAAGACGCGTTAAAGGAACTTCAACTCAGTCCTAACAAAAAAACTATTCTTGTTATCGGAGGCTCACAGGGTGCTCAAGCTATAAATAATGCTTTACTGGATGCAACTCCTAACTTGATTAATCAGGGATTTCAGGTAATTCACCAGACAGGCGCTAAAAATTATGATAAATACGCAGAAGAATTAACTATAAAACATCCTAAAATGATTAACAACCCTTATTATATTGTAAAACCTTTCTTTAATAATATGGAAATACCTCTTAATGCTGCTGATTTAGCTGTATCAAGAGCAGGTTCCTTAAGCATTTCTGAATTAAACCTATGTGGACTCCCTTCTATACTCGTGCCTTATCCTTATGCAGCGGCAAATCATCAAAGATTCAACGCAAAAGCAATGGAAGAAGCTGGAGCCTCTGTATATCTTGAAGATTCAGAATGCAATTCTTTAAAACTTCTAGAATTAATTCTCGATATTTTAAACAATCCTGAAAAACTTGAACATATGAAGTTATCCAATAAAAAACTTGCTAAACCTCAAGCTACAGAAAACATTATCAAAATTTTAAAAGAATCTATTTCTAAATAATATTATAATTGTAAAGATTTATTACCATTTATTATAAGTGACGCAATTTCACCTAAAAAAAATTGTTTATTTTATTGGAAGCAAATGGGAAGGAAGTTTATTGTATGGTAAGCGAAGTTTTACAAGTTTTGCCATCTTTTGGGAGCAGTACAACCTCTGACGGGGTTAGCGCGAGCGGTTCAATAAAAGATGTAAGACAAATAAATAATCTACCTTTTTATTTACGTGCCTTTAAAGATGTTTTAAATGAAGCTAAAACCGGTGAAACTGCTAGAATAAGCGGTGAAGTTACAAATTTCAGCTTTCTTGGCGGAACATTACTGGAAAAATTTATTAACAATAACTTCACACCTGAAACAAAAGATATTATTAAAAGTTTTGATAAAAGTTTGCTTGATTCAAAAGCTTCACAAAAAGCGATTGAAGATTTATTTGATTGTAAATTTCAAGTTAATAGCGCGGGTAAATTAGCCTTAACAGCTTCAAAAGAAGCACTAAAAGCGCAACCTTTAAAATTGGCGGCAGGCAAAGTTGCCGCAGATATACTTGGTGTAACAACCAAATTCGGACTTTTGACTTCAGGTCTAACAGAAGCGCCTGATCTTTATAAGTCATACAAAAACGGTGATTTTTGCAAACAAACTGTCAGATCAACAACCAAAATAGGAGTTTCCACAGTTGCATTTGGTGTAATAGCTCATATTGCCAAAGAATTTGCACCAAAGCCGATAAAAACTTTAATTATGTTTGGAGGCGCAATATCAGGCAGTGTAATGGCAACAAAAGCAACAGACAAACTTTTAGATAAAATAATGGGCAAATCTATAAAAGCGCAAAATGAAGAAGCCAGAAAACGTTTTGCAGAAATGCAATTAACGGGAATCTATTAAATAAATTATCCCTCCTCCTCCTAGATAACACTTAAATAACTCCGGCTTGCAAAACAAGCCTTTTTTATTGCAAAGTATTTGAAAATCGTTATTGCGAGGCATAATGCACTTGAAAATTGAATTTATTTGACTAACGAAGCAATCTTCCCATATACTAATTAAAGCTTTCATTTAATGAAGGAAAATTGCTTCGTTAGTGTAATTAATAGATTAAATGCCATATTTATTGCCTCGCAATGACAACGCAATTATAATTAATTTGATTCACATAAAAAATAGAGAGAATAAAAAATGATTCCATTATCAAGCATAAGAAAAGAACAAAAACAGGAAAATTTAATTAATATTGACTTAAACTGCGATCTCGGGCAGAGTTTTGGCGTGTACAAAAACGACCAGGAACTTGAACTTTTGCAATATGTAAGCTCTGTTAATATCTCTTGCGGCTCGCATGCTGGAGACCCTGTAACTATAATGAATATGCTAAAGTTAGCATCGGAGAACAATCTTTCCGTTGGCGCTCATATAGGCTATCCAGATATTCAAGGCTTTGGCTATCGCAATATGTCCCTTAATGAAGAAGAAATTCAAGCGCTTGTAGTTTATCAAATAGGCGCGTTAAATTCTCTTGCAAAGCTGTATAATCTTACTGTAGAGTATGTAAGACCTCACGGCGCTATGTATGTTCAGTCCGCAAAAGATTATAAAACATCGCTTGCTATAGCAAAATCAATTGCAAAATACGACCCATGGTTAATCTATGTTGGAGCTCCATGTAAAAATCTGCTTATGGCTGGAGAAGAAGCTAATCTTAGAGTGGCGCAGGAAATTCAACTTGATAAAAAATATACACCCGAAGGAAATATTGACTTTGAAGCAGGCGATATAGTTGACCTTGATTATTCCTCAAAACTTCTTGAATCCGTGATTAAAGATTCTTCTGTAATCAATAATCAGGAAGGCAAAACAAAACTTGATATTAAAACAATACATCTTGCCGTAAAATCAGCGGTTTCAAATGAAATTGCGCAAAAAGCAAAAGAATTAATTCCCAATCCAATACCGATAACAGGAACTTGTGTCGCAGGAAATGGATGGATTTAAAAATATTTCAGCTTTGCGAAAAAATATTGTTGTTCTGGCTTCCGGTAACGGCAGTAATCTTAATGCTTTAATTAATGCGGTAAATACGGGAAAAATCGCAAATGCAAAAATTGCGCTTGTAATTTCCAATAAAAAAAGAGCGAACGCTTTAAATATAGCCAGAGACGCAGAGATTCCAGCTTTTTACGCGGCAAGAAATTTATCTAATTCCGACGAGGAATATGATTTATTCCTGCTAAATAAATTAAACGAGTATAGTATTGATCTTGTTCTTCTTGCGGGGTATTTAAGAATTATAACTCCTATATTTTTAAAAGCTTTTGAAAACAGGATTCTTAATATTCATCCGAGCCTGCTTCCTGATTTTGGAGGGAAAGGTATGTACGGAATGAAAGTTCATCAGGCAGTATTAAATTCTAAAGCAGATAAAAGCGGCTGCACCGCGCATTTGGTTACAGAAAAAATCGACGGAGGGCGTATTCTGGCGCAATCAAGTGTGTCTATAGCGCTCGATGACACAGCGGAGACTCTTGCGGCAAAAGTTCTAGCAGAAGAACATAAACTTTATCCGCTAGCAGTCAATAATTTTATTTCTACTGTTCAGTTTCATTAATTTAATGGATAAGAAATAAATTTTATTTTTCAAAATAATTTAGTATAATTAAATTTATGAATGAAAAATTTTTAACTGAAAAAATTAAATTTTATACAGCGATAGTAAAAGTTTTATGGGCAGTTATTATTGTTCTAACTGGCGGTTTATCTACAATTTTTATTAATATGGATAATCCTCAAAAAATTATTCTTTTTGTATTTGGACTTTGTCTTGAATGTATTTTTATAATTTTACTTATTGAAGCAAATAAAGAAGTAAATTGTATGATTAATAAATTGGAGGAAAAATAATGAACAATATTGATATTATGGCTGCGATAGGTATGTTTTTTCTGGCAATAGGAATTGCATACGCAGCTTATAGTTATAAAATACAACCTTGTAATAAAAATCAATAAAAGAGTATATAAATATATGAAAAAAATTAAAATTTTATTTTTATTAGCATTAACACCTTTTCTTGTATCCTGCACAAAAGTTATTTCAAATCCCGACGTGCAAACACTTAATCAAAGAGCTGTCGAACTTATGAACAGCGGCGATGTAAAAGGAGCTATCGCAAGACTTGAATCAATAAACGACTTAAATCCCAATTTCCCTCAAAACAACTATAACCTCGGGGTAGCTTATTATAAAAATGAAGAATATGAAAAATCCGTTGAATCATTAAAACTAGCCATTTCTCTTGATAAAAACATAGCGGATGCTTATTATACAATCGGATTGGCGTATCAGGATATGGCAGGAAAAGAAATAACAAAGCTTGATAAACCTGACAAAGCAAATGAGAAACATATAAATAATCAAGAAACAGAACCATCTGAAATTTCTAAAAATCCTGAAGAGAAAAAATTAACAAAATCGGAAATTTTAGCTTTAATAGTTGATGATTTAAAAAATTCAAAAGATTATTATACCCAATACACAACCCTTATAAGTAATTCTGACGAAAAAACAAGAATTGAAGAAGAAATAAAAATTATAGATGAAGACATAAAAAAATATGAAGAAAAAATTTCTTCATCAAGTAATTAAGATTTTTATAGATAAATTAAAAGGCGGCAAATCAAAATTATTTGCCGCCTTTTAAACAAAATTATTTATTTTTGCCTTTTTTCTTCTTCGAGAACCCGCACTTTTTCAGATAATCTATTTACTTCAGCCATTAATAATTTGATTTCATTGCCGAAATCATCTATAGATTCTTTTACATCAAACAATATACTTTCGATTCGATTACTCATATTTTTGACCTCAAACTTATTATTGAATTTTTACATCAAATCAATTCAAGTCGGGCTTATCATTTAATGATAATAATTAAAAAATGTTTTAACTAACACGTATTATTTATATTCATCTGCATCTCCTTTCGGTTTTTAGAAAATCTATTTTGCATATACATTATATATAAGATAATACAAAACATTTAGTGTTTATTCAACATTAATTCAACTTTCACAAAGGTATATTAAGATAATTTTTTATAAGATTAAATCAAGATTTCAATTAGTTTCTTAACATTTCTTAATGCCAGAATACTTAATCGTCTACATATCCAAATTATATATCAACAACTTGGATTTATTATGAAAATTAATGATTTATTAATAATTTAAATTTTAGTTTTATTATTTTCTACGCCTAACTGCTGAAGAATATAATTTCGCGCCTGATGAGGTATTATATTAAAACAGCCATCCCACACATTGGAATATTCTTTTTCTTTTGAGGCGTTTTTAAAATTATTATAAAGACAATACCCCTGTTCACCGTCAGATTGAGAAACAATAGATTCCGGCATATAAAAATATCCGCAATTTGCGCAAACTTTAAGAGCAAATCCGTGACTTCTGAGTTTTCCGATAAGTTCATCCACGGCATAATTAATTCGAGGCTGTTTGGATGAGGTAAGCCTTTTATTATTGAACATAAAAACAGCCTGAGAATATTCATCTGTTTTTATTATTTCGATTTTACAGGGAAGCTCTTTTCTTCCGTTAGTAATTGTCGCGTCTACTGTATGTTTATCATAATTTAAGGTTTCAGCTTTTATTTGTTTTTTCTTTTTCCTGATCGGCTTTGAGTAAGAATTTGTCAAAAAACCTTTAAACATAGACTTCACGTACAATATCGGCGAGATAAAGAATAAGGTAACTGCATTTTTGTAATCGTTAAGCCCACATCTTACTGTAAACATTGAATACCCGTCAGCAAGAAATTTAGAAACCAATAGACCATTAAGATATTTAAAGCTTACTAAACTTGAAAAATAAGTTTCGGGGTAATTTTTAACTATAAACATTAAAATAAGATTCCAGAATACAAAAACAGTATTTGACGGGTAAAAAAGCGAAAACATGAGTTCTTTTACGCCGAGGTTGCTGCCGGAAAACAAAAGCGGAAAATTATTTCTAAATGTAATGAATGATTTATATCTTCTTTCATAATCTTTTACGGCAAGACTTTTTAATGTTTCATTTGTAGATTTTGATACTGTTATTTCATTAGAGTAAAGAACAGGAATTTCATTATTTTTCAGATTAATCGAATATTCATATTCTTCAAACCCGTATTCTGTCTTTTTGAATTTGATTTTTTCAAGAATTTCCTGTCTTATAACAAGTAATTCGGAATCAATTATATTTCCCAGAGAAGAGTGAAATCTTCCATGTTTTATAACTCTATTTCTTAATTTATTTCTGAAGTTTAATATCCTGTTATAAAAATTATTTTTCTTTTTTAGCGCTTCGCCCACTATTACAGGATTATAATGAACTGCTGTATTAACTTTTTGGAGAAAATCGCTTTTTATTTTACTATCTGCATTTAAAAATACAAATGCATTAGTATTTTCGCAGGCTAATATCCTTTCAAAAAGCCAGCTTAAAGCTTTAAATCTTCCTAACGTTTTAGCTTCAAGATTTTCGCTGCTTATTCGCCATAATTTTGTTCCGCCTATTATTTCAAGAAGTTTTGTATTTTCTTCATTACAATTGTCCAGCAGAACATTTATGGAATATTTATATCTTTCATAATCTTGTCTATTTAGCGATTCAATCAGCTCTTTAACTTTGTGTGAATTATTATGAGAATAGATTACAACTGTCAAATTTTGTTGAAATTTGGACATATAGTCTTTTTTAGCCACATCAAACAGTCTTCCTCTGGAAGAATTGAAAATAATGACGAAGTTATAAACTATAAAATATGATAAATATATTAAAATTACCCAGGATATTAAATCCACAAAAAACATAAACAAGCCTAATTAATTATATAAATCTACATCTATACTATATTTTTACCATAATAGCATGCCTGAAAGTTAACATTCTAAAAAGTTTAACTTAACATATCTTAAAATTTTGTTTTTTTAAAACAATTTTATTTTTATAAAAATAATTGTTCATAATTCTTAATTAATTGACTAAATTATTAAATATTTTTACTGAATTAGTCGAAAGTATATATATCAGGAAAAAATTTAATAGGGAGTACATATTTAATGAGCAAAAAAACATTTGAGCAGGAAATAATTTCTGCGGAAATTAAAAAACTTATTCATGATGTGGACAGATTTATTGTAAAAAAAGATTCTCTTAAAACTGAATTGAGTGACATGTGGAAACAATCAGTTCTGGGTTTGTCGTGCAATAACTAACATCAGAATCAGCACGTTCGAATTTTGCGTTTAAAAAGGTTTGTTATTAGACAAACCTTTTTAATTTTATTTTTATGTCGCTCTTGTCAATGTTTTATAATACAATTTATAATTAGTAAAGTTATAAAGAGAAGAGTTGGGAAAAACGAAGGGAATTAGCAGATGAGATGTCCTCGCTGCAAAGAAGAAAATACTGAAAACTCTGTAGCTTGCGCGAATTGTGGATTAAAACTAAAGTCTGCATGTCCAAGATGCAAATCTTTAAATAAAATCGGGCAGAGCGCATGCTCTAACTGTAATTTAAGACTTATAAGATTTTGTCCGCAGTGCAAAACTCCTAATTTTCCAAATGCGCCTCAATGCAGAAAATGTAATTTTGAACTGCTAAAGGCAAAAAAACGCTCGCCGCAAGAAGCGCCTGTGCAACAGCAGCCTTCCGTTCCCAAAAAATCTGAAGCTCAGACAAAACCAACTAAACCAATCAAAGCACAAGAAAATCTTGCTGCCACAAACGCAGCTCAAAAACCTGAACCTGAAAAACAAATTATGCAGGAACACGCAGAACCCGCAAAAGCAATTCAGGAACAACAACAAGAAAAGCCTGCAAAAAAAAATATAAAAGAATTTTCAAGAGCAGAAGCTCATGACTCAATAATAAATGTTTTAAATAAAGCAGAACAAGGTTTAATAATAGATTTATCTGCTCCTGACGGCGCAGGGAAATCCAGTCTGGTATCAAGCGTTATTCAATCTTTACAAAGTGACAAATTTGCATGGTTAATAGGAACCTGTCAACCTATAAATCAGCTTTTACCTTATTCGTTTTTTCAGGATCTTTTTAAGTCTTTATTAGGCTTACCTTTGTTTGTTTCAAATATTGATGAATCAAGAATTGTTTTAAACCAAGTGCTGGAAACGAATTTTGGTATAAATGATCCTCACATAAACAACGTTTTACGTAGATTTTTATTTAATGCTTTCAATGAATGCTCTCCTGATATTAATGAAAACAGGGATGAACTTCATAATGCCATAAACTATGTGTTAGATAAAATAAATCAAAACTCAAATTTGGCAATTATTATTGAAGATTTTGAATATATTGACAATGCTTCGCTGAAATGCATAAAAAATCTTATAAATAAGGGCTTTTTGAACAAAAAGAATTTTATAATAATCAATCACAATCTAAACACAAATTTACATGAACAATTTCCTCTGGAAAACCTTCAAAGGAAAATAATATCAATTTCTCTAAAATCAATGACTCCGGAGGAAATGAACGCATCTTTACTGGGAATGCTTAATAATCAGGATATAATACCTCCAAACATTAAAACCAAACTGTTTTACTATTCAAAAGACATTCCATTATATATGGAGCAGGCATTATGGTATTTATTTCAGACAGGTGCAATAATATCAAACGAAAATACTTTTTCATTTAATCCGCAAGCTGTAAATATTGAAATACCAACTGATCTTGATGAACTTATAGCAGCAAGAATAAAGCTTATAGGTAATTTTTCGCCTGATGCAACCAGAATAATAATGTCTGCAAGTTTGTTCGGAATTAAATTTATTCCGGCTTTTGTTCAAATGATGGCACAGGTAGAAGAACAACAGTTCAATCAATTAATACAAATGCTCTTGAATAATGGTATTTTTGCAGTGGTTGATCAATCCAGCATTAGATTTAAGCACGCCTGGATCTGGAAAGTAATTTACGAACAATTCTTTACCGAAGAACAGATTATTGATTGCGGATCAAAATTGCTGGAATTTTATGAAAAATACACAACAAACATGAGCAATGCAATTTTGGCACGACATGCGGAAGAAGCTCAATTAAAAAAAGAAACATATATTTATTACAATCTGGCTGTTCAAGAAAGTATTTATCTTGGAGATCCTGTTACTTTCACCGATTATCAAAATAAAATCCTTGAATTACTGCCTGGAACGGATTTTTCTGACGAACAAAAAAATGAACACAAATTAAGTATTGAAGAACAAATCGGCAAAGCAAACTATGAATTCAATCCTCAAATAGCTATAGAGTATCTTTCAAATTCTATATTACATGAAGAGAAACAAAATAATTTAGTTAAAGTAATTGATTTGACAGGTTATCTGGCTAGAAGTTGTGAACTTATAGGGGATTATGCAGGAGTAATTGAATGCTGCGATAAAGCCTTATCCCTAATTGACAAAGTTAAATATCCTTTAGAAATAATTTTATTGAATTATTACAAGCTTGAATCGACCTTTAACCTTGGAAGATTTGAAGAAACAATAATTAATGCAACTAATGAAGTGCTTCCTGCATTAGATAAATACATAACAAAAAATAAAACAATTCCCGGAATAAGTATTTCAGATCTAAAAAATATTGAGTATGAAACTGAAATTATACAGGCAAAATCTTATGTATATCAAGGTAATAAACAGGCTCTGGACTTGACAGCAAGCATAGCGTTAAAAGCTCAAAAAGAAAATCTTGCTGAATATGAGATGCAAGCATTATTACTTCAAGCTTTATTTTCAACAATTCAGGGTAATTCTAAAAACTGCAATTCAATACTTACATCAATAAAAGAGAAATTTGCAGATGTTCAAACTCCTGATAAATTTAAATTATATTGGTACTTTATTGCTGTTATCTCAAATATAACAAACGGAGATTTCCAACAAGCAAAAGAATTTTGCATTACATCCATTACAATGGCAACAATTTTTAAAGAATATAATATGTTAACTATTCTGAAATTATTTTTAGGCAAATGCTATGAAGAATTTGGTCAATTTAGAGAAGCCTTCCTTATTTATGATGAAATTGTAAATTATTGTTCGGAAAACAAAATGGCTACAGGCGCTTTATTATCCTGGTATCTTGCTGCAAGCTATGAAGTAAGAACAGGAAATCTTGAAAAATCTCTAGAAATTGCAGAAAGAGCCGTTGAAATTTCCCAAAAACCCAATATTGCAAATTATTTAGCTGAAATTTTCATGAATAAAATTATTGCAAATGTAAGAACTACAAAAGGTGATTTTGAAGGCGCTCAAATTAATATTGAAACAGCTATTAATATTGCTGAAAGAAATGATTTAACAATGTGCCTTGTAGGCTTATATATTGCTTTTGGGCAAATTTACAAGCAAAGCGCTATTCTAAATGCTGAACAAGCCCATAACAATGCAAATATAGCAAACAGGCTATATATAAAAGCGCTTTCTTTTGCGGAACAAATCGAAAATCATTATTTAAGCGCAAAAGTAGACAACGAAATTTTAGAGCTTAACAAATTCTGTCAGCAATCCGGAATAAAGCTTGAAAATATTTATTAATGTTATTTAAAAAACTGCAAAATAGCATCTTCAAGCTCTTTAGCAGGCTTCGAGCCGTCTTTAAAGTTCTGTATAATTATTGAGAATACGAAAGTATTTCCGCGTTTATTCGTCACATATCCTGTAATTGCGCTAACACCCGCATTTGTGCCGGTTTTTGCGTATAATCTTCCTTTTAGATTTAAAAGCCTGTTTTGCAAAGTCCCGATTTCGCATGGGGTTGCCAGCGTACTTTTATATGCCGCAAAATTACTGATTTTATAAAGCTTTGTGAGGGCATTTGTCATCCAATTTGCGGTAATCAGATCGTTTTGAGAAACTCCGCTGGCATCAACTATTAAAATTTCTGATGTATCAACCCCAAGTTTGTTATAAAAAGCGTTAAAAGCTTTTAAGCCGTTTTCCGTTGAGCCAGTTTGACCTGTATATCGTCCTCCTGTAAGTTTAAACAAAGTTTCCGCAGCAAGATTATCGCTTTTTTTATTTGTAATTTTTACTTCTTCTAAAAGATTGTGAGAAACTTCAGTTATTAAAACTGCATTTGAAGGGAGTTTTCTTTTCTTATATTGTCCTGAAAAATGAATTTTATTATTTTTAATAGCTTTTGTTAATTGGTATTTAAAGAAATTTTCAGGGTTAGCGACGGGCGCGATTTTTTCAACAGGTTTTTGATTAGCTCCCCCTGAAGAAATTTTGGTTGTTATAAGGTTTCTGTTTATGTTGTATGCGTTGTATTTTGGCATATAAGGATTGTTTGCGTCGTCCCACATCCAGCCTACGCCCCATGAAATATTATCAACAGCAGTATCATCAATATATAAATCGCCTCTAATTTTTGAATAACCTTTGTTTTTAAAGTTATACAGCAATTTTGAAAGCTTTTCACTGGTTAATTGCGGGTCACCGCAAAGTTTCAAATAAATATTTCCTTTATTGTCTTTATAAATCCCTGTTGATAATTTATAATTAGCCCCCAAAACATTCAGGACTACGGGTGTTGTAAAAGCTTTAAGCGTTGAAGCAGGATGCAATAGAAGATTTGCGTCCCTTTGATAAACTATTTTTCCGCTATGAATTTCTCTTATGGACACCGAAACTATTGAGTTTTTTGAAAGATTACTGTTATTAATAGTGTTATTAATTGAATTAAAAGAATAAGTTGATTCATACCCGGATAAAAATAAGCTTGAAATCAGGAATATAGCAAATAATAAAAGAAATTTTTTATTAAAATTCATAAATTTAGCTCCTTAAAAGAAGATTTAGCTCGTCATCGGGCAAATCTAAGGTATGAGTAAAGATATTTGCCCTGTGTCCATCGGTGCCGCCTGTTTTTAAAAGGTCTGCTTCTTCGCAGAAAAAATTTATCACTTCTGCCAGTTTATGCAATTCTTCGCTATAATGCCGCATAGTGTAGAAATAATTTGATTCTGCAAGAGTTGCTCCCTGAAAAACCGAATCTTTCAAAAGCAAATACAATCCTTCCTGCCTAAAATCTCTATATTTAGTTGGGAAGACCTTTGATTCATCGATTTTGCTTAAATGAATCCTTCCGGGGTGCGCAAGCCCGATAAATCCAAAGCTTTTGTTTATAATGGCAGCTACTTCCCTCACTGTCGGACTAAATTTAGTCTGTTTGCCCTCGAAAAGTTTTTCTATTTCTTCTTTATGTTTTATCAAACATGGAGATTTTTTGTAATTTTTATAAATATAATGCCTGATAAAATCAAAAAATGCCATACTCCCTGCGATTTTAATGAGCACATGAGAATTTTTCACGGTTTCCCAGCTTTCATTAATTCCCAATTCATTAAGTTTTGAAAGAATTTTTTGAGCTTCTTCATTTCTGGAATTTTTTATATTTTGCAGAAAACTATTTAAATCCTCATCAAAAGGGTTTATACAGTACCCCATTAAGTCTGTTGAAAGAGGTTTTTTCAGGATTTTTTCGTTATCGAGCTTTACACTAAATTCAATGCCTGTAACAAATTTTATATCTTTATACCTGTCAGGATTTTCAGCGATAATTTTAAGCGCATTTTTAGTGCCTGACATAGAATCATGATCGGTTATAGAAATCACAAAAGCAGGCAAATCATCGTTGGTTTTGGATTTTACATTTTCTGCATAAACCACAGCTTGATTAAGCAGTTCTTCTGCCGTCAATCTACCGTCTGATTCAACTGTGTGCATATGAAGATTTATCCTAAATGTTTGATTTAAGACGTTCTCATATAATTCGTCAAAATTTTTTGACAAAAAATCGCCTGTATAAAAGTTTTCAGGTGTGTATTTATTTATAAGACTAACAAATTCGGCAGGACCAACTATAGATGCCAAGTTTCCAACAGAACAGTCAAGGTTTTCTGCCAAAACTTGTTTGTAATTGTAATCCAAGTCTTTATTTATATTATTTTTATCTGACTGATAGTCAAAACCCATTGATTTGAACCAAATTTCTAATTTAATAAAATTATATCTTGAAAAGCTATACATAGTATAATTTTTATCGGTAGAGTCGAATAAATATAGAACAATGAAAACAAAGCTTACAATTGATGAATCGCTCAAATTGCTTCCTAATGCCTCGGGTGTTTACCTGATGCACGATAAAAACGATGAAATAATTTACATTGGCAAGGCAAAAAACCTTAAAAAGCGTGTAAAAAGCTATTTCACCAAAAATCATGAATCTCCAAAGCTTATTGTTATGGTTCCACAGATTATCAGGTTTGATTTTATAATCACAGACTCGGAAGTTGAGGCTTTAATTCTGGAATCACATCTCATAAAAAAACATAAGCCGAAATATAATGTTCTTCTTAAAGATGACAAGCATTTTCCGTGGTTTCTAATTACTGATGAACAATATCCGCGGATTATTGTAACCAGAAAAGCTGATAAAAAACTTCAAAAAGGCAAGTATTTCGGTCCTTACACGAATGCTCGCGCGATGTATTCAACTCTTGAGCTGATTAAAAAGATGTTTCCTCTCAAACAGTGCAAAACTCCCAGATTTAAAGACCGTCCCTGTATGTATTTTCAAATAGGCAAGTGTCTTGGGACTTGTCAAAAACTTGTGACTCGTGAAGATTACAAAGAAGTGGTCAAGCAGGTTGAAATGTTTCTTTCCGGCAAACAAACAGAGCTTTTAGCCGAACTCAAAAACCAAATGGAACTTTTCGCGGAGAAACAGGAATTTGAAAAAGCTGCGCGTTACAGAGACAGCTATTTTGATGTAATGAAAGCAGTCGGAAAACAAAAAGTGGTTTCCGAAAATACTGACATAAATCAGGATATAATAGGCTTTGCGCGTGATAATTCCATAATGAGCATCGCCCTTTTGAAAGTCAGAGACGGTCGACTTATTGCAAAAGAAGATTTTGACATAAGACTTGATGATATTCACACGCCTTATGAGGCTTTGATTGCGTTTATTCAAGAGTATTACCAGCTTGTTGATAAATCAGAAATCCCAAAAGAGCTTCTGCTTTCTACAGAAATAGAAGAAGATGAATGCAAAATCATCAAAGAATGGCTTTCATTAAATAAAGGTTCGAAAGTTAGCATTCTTACCCCAAATATAGATTCTCACACATCGCCAAGAATGACAATGAAGCGCGAGCTTGTTGAAATGGCAAACAAAAACGCTGCTTCAACTCTTGAAAGTTTAAAAATTTCAGAGATGTCGAGTCTGCAAAATGACTGGAATGAAGTTGGCTGTTATATTCAGAAAAAACTTAATTTGCCCAATTTTCCTAATAGAATCGAGTGTTTTGATATTTCGCATATTCATGGGACAAATACTGTCGCCAGTATGGTCGTTTTTATCAATGGAAAACCTTACAAATCCGAATACAGGAAGTATAAAATAAGAACTTTAGCTGAAGGACAGACAGATGATTTTGCTTCAATGAAGGAAGTTATAAAAAGACGTTATCAAAAGCTGTTAAGGGATAAAGAGCAAGCATTTCCTGACTTGATAATAATTGATGGAGGAAAAGGGCAGCTGTCTTCTTCATTGGAAACCTTAGAAGAACTTGAACTTAGCAATATGCCTATAGTTTCTCTTGCCAAGAAATTTGAAGAAATTTATGTACCGGAACAATCTAATTCTGTGATTTTTCCTGCCAATTCAAAAGCTTTATTTCTTTTCCAACAGGTCAGAGATGAGGCTCATCGCTTTGCGGTGAGCTATCACAGAAAACTGCGAGAAAAAAATGCAATAAAATCAATACTTGATAATATTTCCACATTGCAAATTTCTCATAAAAAGCTTCTTATAGAGCATTTTGTAGATATAAACGGGATTATGGACGCAAACAAATCAGAATTATCAAGGGTTATCGGAAAAACCCACGGAGCGAGGGTTTATAGTTTTTTGCATAAAAAGAAGCCTCCTTGTTGAGGAGGCTGATAAGATAGGAAATTTATTTTGTGTCTAACGGCATTATCATTACATTTCCTTTAATGCCGTCTTCTTTAATGCCATATTTATGTTTAAAGTTTTCAAATGATTCTTTTTCCTTTTGACCACAAATTACGCCTGTCTTGAGATCAACGCTCTTTTCAAAATCGTGAAGCACGAATCCCGGTATTCCAAAATATCTGTTTTCGTGTCCAACGCCATATTTGCTCGTTTCATGAGCTACATCGTGAATTCTTGACACATAAGCTTCAGCCGAACCTACATCATCCCAGATAGCGGGTTTACCGCCTTTGGATTCAAGAGGAACAGTATAAACCTTCATAGGTTTGCCGTCTTTTGTTAATAATTCGCCTTTATTGCACATATCAACTATTTCAGGAACAAAACTTGCACCTAGCCCAACCGCTTCAATATTTTTGCCTTTTTCTTTCAATTGTTTAACGACTTCAGGACTAAAGAAGTACATACCGGGGTTTGCCATATAATTATTTGTTCCTTCAATTCTTGCGCCTTCAGCTTTTTTAAAGTCTTCTTCTGTTTTTGGTTTTTCAAGGAACTGACTAATCATATAATTGTCCTGATCATCTTTTTGGACACTCATTAGTCCGAACGCGCTGGCTCTTTCTTTTGCCACAGGATAATAAGGTATCACAAGCGCTGCATCAGGAAGGGTTTTAAGCGCTTGATAAGGTCGTGTAATATCAGCTGTTGTGAAAATATCAGCATTTAAAATTATCATGTCTTTTTTGTCGGAAAGATGTCCTTTGGCAATAGATTCTGCTATTGCGCCGCCGTCTTCAATATTTCTAAGTTTGCCGTTTTCATCCAACTTTTCATTGGCTCTTATTATATTGTGTCCTTCAATTTCGCCGGCTTGAGAAATATATTTAACTTTAGAATCTTCATCTAAAGCTCCTGCGCTCGCAGCAAGACCTAATGCATTACCTATAATCCTGTAGCTGTCTCTTGTCGGGTAAACACTTGAAGGTTTATTTTCATCAGTTCCTGAAATATTTAAAAATCTAGTACCAAAACCGCCTGCGGGTATAACAATTGTAGGAGAATATTTTTCTACCAACTCATCATAATCGCCTCTAATTGCTTCATCATAAACTTTATCATCATTAAATTTGTCAACCGCAGCTACTGTTCTGGGTTCCATATTGAATGTAGAAATAGCTACCTGGCTCTTTCCCTGAAAAGTTAATTTATTATTTTCGCTTTGTCCATGAAGTTTTAATTCGCCTGGCATTACATAATTAAAATCTTTACCTGTAATTTCAGAACCGCCGAGCATAATAATTTTAATGCCGTTTTCTTTGTCGATAATTTCGGATGAAGGATTGAATTTTCCTGTCATTGCTTGTATTTCTGGAGCATTGTCAATTTTAGAAGTTTTTATCTGAGCTCTAAAAACTTCTTTGTCATTCTTATTTTTTATTCTAACTGTTTTTTGAATGTCATCAACAGAAAATTCATTTTCTAATCTAAGTCCTTGAGGATTTAAGGTTTTATTTTCTGGAAGAGAAAAATTTTCTTTCCCTTTTAAAATGTTTATAAATACAATCTGATCCTTTTGCGCTTCATAATTTGGTTTAACAGAAGATGTTCCTTTAAATGAAGGTGATAAAACAATAGCTTTCAAAGCCTGTGAGCCTTGAAAGCTGATAATTTGCTTTTGAAAATCTCTTGATTCTTCTTTTTTACAACATATTTGTTCGTTCTTAAGATCGTTACGCTTCTCTGCTAACGGTTTAACCTGATTAAAATCCTGAACTCTGATACTCATGATTAATAGCTTCCTTTATTGTTTTATAAATTGTATAGTAAAATTTCCAACTTATTAATTAAAAGGTTGGTAAATTAAAAAATTGATAGCCATCATTAAATTTATTTAAAAAGATTTACAAAAATTAATATTTTATGAATAAACAAAAGGAGGACCGCTTTTAATTTCAGTCAGGACGTTTTCTTTCATCTTTTTAACTTCGTCCTTTGGAAACGGATTCTTGATTTTTTCCCTGTAATCATCCATTAAAGGCTGAATATAGCTGTTTTTCTTTTGATAGAAGTTCTGTAACTCAACCTGAACAAGCCTGTCCTGAAGATCCACTTCTGTTTTTGCGTTTGCTTTTTCAACGCGAGTTTCTTTTATTCCTTCAACTGTTCTTTCTCCAACATACCCAAGAGCCGCAGATGAACACAAAAGAAGCGCCAGATTTCTTGTTTGAGGTGTTGGATTTAGCACATAAGTATAAATAAAAGATGTTACATCACTTACCACAGAAGAAAAACTTGTTTTTCCGGGGATTCCTCCCATCATTTCGGGAGCAGCTTGAAATACTGAATCTTTGCCGTTTGATTTTTGCCATTCTTTCATAACAAAATGCTTTGTTTCAGGCGATATTTTTGATTTTCTGAGTGTTTCTTTTATTTTCTTTTCAGGTAAATTCGCTAAATCCTTGCTTAATTTTTGCCCCGCCTCCGATTTTATATTTTCGAGGTGTTTTGCAATTGAACCTATGTTTTTCAGTATCGATTTCGTAAATAACACAGACAATCCTACTGTTGCTATACCTAAAACCGAATACAAAGCGATTTTGCCTAAAGAATCCTTTTTAGTTTCTTTATTTTCATCGCCTTTAAAAGAAATTTTATTTTTAAGTTGAGCGAAACTTGGATTTTTCAAGTTTGTAGAAGCATTGTCATAACTGTTCAATTCAGCGGATTTTTGCGACATTAAACTCCTAATTATTTGATTTTTGCCTGAAAAACTTCTTGTTTCAATATCAATAAGCTTTTCTTCCTTATCGCGTTTTATATCCGCAAACTGTTTTTTGACAAGTACTTCTTTGACGCCGTCTACTATGTTTTTCATAATAAAACCGCTTGCAGAGGTTGCAAAAACAGCTGTTGTCGCAAGCAAAGATTTTATTGAGGGATCTTGAACAAGCAAAAGCAGTACCATTTTGTTATCATCGTTTATCGTGACTATTCTTCCAAAGTTAGGAATTTGATCTTTTGCGGGAATTTTAAATTTATGAATAAAAGAGCTTTTATAAGCTTTTGCCAGCCCTGCGCCAATACCTAAAAGCGTAAGCGGTGCGGCAATTATTGGAACTAACGGATGGTTATACCATTTACTGGAAATTTTTTCTTTTTTATCAAACATATCTTTTGGTAAAGCTGTTTCGCGAACGCGAGAATCAGCATAATAAGTGTCAGGATCTTTTATAAAAGTGTTTACGACGACACCTTCTTTGGTAACCTCATTTTTCGCTTTTTTTCTGTCGTTTAATTCCGCAAAATTACGGCTACCGGGTTGTGTAGCTGCAAAATTATTTAATATCTGATTTTTATTCATTTATTAATTCCTCGTAAGTTTCTGCGTTGTGCTTCTGATCCTCTAATTCTTCAAAAGAATTGTCCATTGCCTCAATTATCCTAAAAAGTTTTTTCCTCAGTTTGTTTGCAAAAGCCAACGAATGCTCTTTTATGGCTTTTTCCTTATCTTTTAGATTAGACATAAAGATTTCCATTGCGTTTTTGAGCATGTCTGTTGCATGTTTTAGTTTATCCATTACCAGTTTGAGTTTTTCATTTAACACGCCGGCTAACTTAGTTAACTGCTGTGTAATTTGAGCTTTTAATTCGGTATAAACATTGTTTATGGTTTGAATTGCCTGATTTATGGTTTTTGTCAAATGTGTTAAAACTTGTGAATCTAGAAGTTTAACTAATGGCATAATCTTGCTGTCAATAAAGTTATTTATAGCTTTATAAATATTGGATTGTTCAACATATTTTTTCATTGCAAGCAGGGTATCAAGCTTCTTATCAAATTCTTTTCTTTGGTTTGCCGCGAGCATTGCATTCCACGCAGGAAGTAAATCCGCCCATGTCAAAAGTCCGAGTTCATGTGCTGTTGGTTTTGCTTTTACTGATGAACCGCCGCCTCCACCACCCATACAAGCAGGACAAGCTCCAGCAGGGCTACCATGTGGGCACATTACTCCCATCGGTCTGCTTTGAACCTGAATTTTGGGCATATAATTTATGTTTGAAGACTGTATTCGCATAAAAAAATCCTAGTGCTCGCTAGTAACTTGTAACAAAGAGGTATTCTGACTAAAGGAAGGATTTTTCAAGAATGCTTCTTGCGGCATCCCCCTTACTACAGTTGCGGCACAGTCACGGATTTTCACCGTGTTTCCCTGTTTGTTGTTTTAAATATTATCATTAGCAAAATTTGTTGTAAAGAAAACTTTGTTTTTACACTTTAATCTTTACAACCGCTTTTTTGACATATTCGGAAGTTTTAGATTCAATTCCCGGCATATGAGCATCTTCCGGCGCAAAAATCGTAAAAAAGCCTTCTTTAACAGTCACAAAATCCCCATCACCCTCGAAAAATATAATATCTTTTTCTTCGTCATATTCAGTTACTGATTTTAACTTATGGACATAGGTATAGCCCATTTTTTCTGTGCCATTTATCATATACTGAATATCAATATACTTTCTATGGGCTTCAAATTTCCCTTCTGTCCGAGGTTTTGTGTTGTAATCCTGCACGATTGCAAAAATATCCTCGCCTTCTATGTCATATTTTCCGTTTTGAATTTCTGACAGATCGGTTTTTTCAAGATATTTTAAGGCTGTAGCGATTTTTTCGCTGATTCCATAATAAAAAGTAGCGTTTTTGAGTTTATCTATAATCATGAGTTATTCCTTAATTTTCATCACTTGAATTATTGCCTGTATTTTCCATGGTGCTTAATTTGCGTTGAATTAGCAAGCTTAAAGTGCCGTTCGGTTTTTTGACGAGGTAATCCGAAAGCAATTTTTTGGCGGAAGTTACAGCTCCTGTTTTTTCATAGAATCTCGAAAGCGCTACATACAAATAATCGTTGTCAGGCAAAGCAGCAATTCCGTCTTTCAGGATTTTTATGGAATAACTCGGCATTGAGCGGTCATAGAAAATCTCTGAAAGGTCTATATAATCTTGAATTGTTGTCGGCTGAAGATTAACAGCTCTTTCAAACTCAACTTTCGCCTTGTTTTTCATATTCAGACAAATATAACTCTGGCTCAAGTTGTAATGATAAACTGATCTGTTGGAATTAATAGAAATAGCTTTCTGGAATGAGTTTGTCGCCTCGATATATTTGTCTTTTTTAAGATATAACAAGCCTAAGCAGTTATATGGCTCAGCATTTGACTGATTTAGCTGTATTGCATCATTTAATACATCAATAGCCCTGTCAATTTCATCATTTTGTTCATAAGACTTAGCTAAAGCCAGATAAGCTTTATAATTTGCAGGATCAAGCTCTACGGTTTTCCGGTAATTTTCTATCGCGTCAAAAACACTTCCCGTTGATTGATAAATTGAGGCTAAATAATAGTAAGAAGTCGCGTTGTTTTTATTAAGCCTTATCGCTGTTTTCAAATAATTTTCGGCTTCAACTTTGTTTAGTTCGTTGGCATAAATTATCCCGAGGTTTTGACTTGCGAGATAGTGGTCATTTTTAAGTTTCAGCACTTCTTTAAAATTATATTTCGCCTGCTCATAGTTGCCAGCATTGTAATATGAAAGACCTCTAGTAAAATAAGCTTGATAGTATTTAGGGTCTGCCTGTACAGCTTTGTCTAGATAAGCGATTTCATTGATAAAATCTTTCCTTTTTTTATAAATTAAAGCCAAATTATAGTAAGATTCAGGATAATATGGGTCTATTGTCAAAGCTTGCAAGTTATACTGGATAGCCAAATCAAAATTTCCGCGTTTTGCCTCAACATTTGCAAGGTTATTATAGGCTTTTGCATACATAGGCTTTAATTCAATAGCTTTTTTGAAGAAATTTTCAGCTTTTTGCATATTATCGCGTTTGAAATACTCTATACCCTTTTCGTTATAATAATCAGGGGTATATTGCGAATCTTGAGGTTCTGTATTCATAGGTTTTTCATATTGAATATCAGCAGGTTTAGTTTGTTCAGGCTCTTGTGACTGGTAATACTTCATGTCTTTGCCGAAAACAGAAGGTGTTGTTGTTTCCACAGAAGAAATTTGCTGACCTGAAACATTATCACTGCTCTGAACTTGTTGATTGTCATGCTGAACTTGATTCAGCATCTTTCCATTTTTGGATTTAAGCGAGAATGCGCTATTGGTTAGATCCCGAATCAAGTTCGGGATGACAGCTAAATGATTGACGGATTCATTCGCTTTTTTAAAAATTACAACCTGATTTTGTTTTTGAGTTTTATTGACAGGAGAAATTTCCGGCGTTTTGGCATTGGAAACATCCGGTTCATCCTCAATTACGGTTTCTTCCGTAATAATTTTCGGGTCTTCAGCAATCATTTTCAGGTTTGGATTGAGCTTACTAATTTTGTTCGGATTTACATTAACTTTATTTCTGGAAAAATCCTCAGGCGATTTAAACGCTAAAGTCGTATTTTCAGCAGAATTTAAGTTGTCGGCGATTTCATTCTTAAAGAACAAATATTTTTTATTCATTGACGACAACGCAAGTGCTTTATTAATATATTCATCAGCATTTCGATACTGTTTCATATCTATAAAACAGCGCGCAATCTTATAATAAGTATAATCATTGTTTGAATTAATGTTTAAAGCGAGCGTGTAATACTCAATCGCCGTTTCAAATTCCTGATTATCATAATGCAAGTCAGCTAAATCAAGATAATCCAGCTCCTGTGATTTACCCTGTGTAAAATTTACGGTATTTTCCGGTTTTATATCCTGTCTTTTCTCATTTTCTATTGATGAATTGTCATGCTGAACTTGTTTCAGCATCTTTCCATTTTTGGATTTAAGTGATAATGCCC
>Ga0209417_1002543_pt1 | contig 27503 bp, 60 predicted proteins | sample RifGroF2_FD_184002 | JGI IMG/M metagenome (GOLD analysis project Ga0209417, IMG submission 184002) | Groundwater microbial communities from Rifle, Colorado, USA - Groundwater F2 (SPAdes) (version 2) | ecosystem: Environmental > Aquatic > Deep subsurface > Groundwater | place: Rifle, Colorado... | reverse complement strand
CTGGGCCGGGTGACCTGGATCACGCGTTCGACCATAGCGCCACCGAAGTTCTGTTCGGCTACGATGGTATTGGCTTCGAACCGTTCGAACGAATCAGTGGCAACCTTGCCCCAGGTAGCAGGCCCTGCCTTAACGGTACAGTCGGCCAGGAGATAGCCAAGTCCATCGATCCCGAGCCCGGCTACCATGATCCCTATCTCGTCGTTCTTGGCGTTCTCCTCATCTCCAGATCCTGAAGGGTCGACAGCCACTACGATCCTGACCATGTCGGGTACATCGATGTCATTAACAACCCGGTATGTCTCGATCTTCACATCATCGAACAGCTGGTTCTCTACGATCTCACTGAACACACCATCCCTGAACCGCAGGCGCATCCTGGCTGTCATGGCATCCAGCTTCTCCATGAAGTCGGGCGACAGATTGGCCAGGTTGTCTTTCGGGTTCATCTGCATGACGGCGTAACGCTCCGGATGTGCAAGTGTTTCCCGCTTGTCAGCCTTCATCTTCTGGATGAACATCTTGTAAGACCAGTGGCCCTTCGAAGGTGGGTTCTCGTCGTAATACATGCGAGGTGCCAGCAATTGCAGCTGCTTACCGTTGCCCTCCATGTAAACCTTCTGTGCAAGCCGGGTGACCATCGTCTCACGGGCCTGGAAGGATATCTGGCTGCACTCATTGAGGAAGATGGTCACATACTCCATACCCAGGAGCTTTTCCAGGCGCTCACCCTCATCGAGCCCGCCAAACCATACCTGTGCTCCATTCGGGAACTGCGCGTACCAGTCGGACTTGTCGATATGGCAGGATACACCGGGGAAGCAGAGCCGCATCATCTTCGGCCATGTGTCCAGGATGATTGACTGCTTGACATGGTTGAACCGGTAGCGCATGATCGCGTGCCGGGAGAACGGGGCCTTCATCGCCCTGACAGCAATGGTCCTGCATATAAGGAAGGTCTTGGCCGACCTGGCTCCACCATACAGCAGGATATCTGTTGCACCGGAACCGAGCAGCCTCCTCGCTTCAACCTGCTTGGGGGTCAGCTTGAAGTCCGGGTTGTTGGCAAACTGGGAGTCGTAACTCTTGGTCATAAGGCCATATCATCCTCGTCAAACTTGACCATCCAGACTCCCTTCTCGCTATCGGCCTTATCAATACCGTAGATCCTTGCCTCGGCCTCGGCCAACTTGATCCACAACTCCAGGAGCTTCTTGAGGATGTCCACCATCTCACCCAGGCTGATCAGCTTCTCAAATTGCCTGGTCGTCAGTACCCAGTCGGGATGCTCGGCGTTCACCATCGACACCAGTTCGACCAGCTTCTCGGGATGATGATATGCCTTCTTCAGCTCGGCCAGAACATCGGCAATGAAGCGCCTGTTGTCTGTTGCTTCATCCTCTTGTTCCGTGCGAATTCGGGCAATTACGTCAGATCGAGCCTCGATAATTTCCTTGTCTGTTGCCTTACGACGGGCTGCTGTTAACCGAGACTCGACATTTGATAACTTACGCTGTGCCTCAACGACCTTACGTTCAGTCGCTGCTGCAATTTTCTTCCCAAGGTCGCGTGGTTGATCCTTATAGTGTTTCAATATAGCTGGTCTTGATAACTTCTTCCCGGTCTTCTTGAAATAGTCATCGACCATCTGTTGCAGGGATTTCTCGTTCCTCCTCCAATCCTCATCAAGAAGCTGCCAGTCGTGTCTTGCTCCCGCCATCGTTATTTCCTCTCATCCTGAGTACTGAATATGCACCTGGCGATATAATCGTCATGTAGGCCTGCGGATGATACCAGCTGATCAGGCCAGCCCTCCATCTCAGTGTCTTCGGAGAATTTGAATACCTCGACTATTGTTTCATCTGGTTCGAATGCGCTATCCAAGAGAGAAGGGATCTCACTGTCTTTCTTAAATGTCCTGTCCCAGCCATCACGATAGGCCTTATTCGTAACCTGAATACCTTTGCCTTTCATTTTACTCCCCCCAGCAGAACACAACCCGGTCACGTAGGTACTGCAGTTTTCCACATAGTGCAGCTGTCCAATAGAAACGGTGTGAATGTCTCCCTTCACTATCACAACAGGTATAATGTAATCTGAGTTTTCTCATTACCAATCCTTAATGTGCTTCTCGTTAACAAACAGGTTGATAAACATCTCTGGGCTTGTTGAATGCATCCGACCAGCGTTGAATGGCTCATCATCAACCCATAAACGGCCCTTGACGAATTCCAGCTTGCAGAAGTCGCGAAATTGCATCACACGACCTCCGTCTTCATGATCTGGACAGCGCCAGCCTATCCTTCCATAGTCACCAGAGAGAATTTTCATAATCCCCTCCGCTGTGATTTTAATTGATACTGCCGGTGGAAATCTGATGCGTCCATGGCCTTAACGTCGGCAGGATCGTTCTGATAGCAGTATATAACGAGTTTATCGCCGGTATTGGTGTGCTCTGCTTCACACAGCCAGCGTACCAGCGTACCAGTTTTTCTGTCATCGTAGATATCAAGCATCAGTGATCTCCTTTGAAGTCGTAATACCGTCCTTCTTGGCCGCATCTTCCAGTAATGCGAGTGAGAAAAAAACCGAATTCCCGCTCAACTTCGCACAATGGATATGTGTGCCAGCCATTAACCAGTTCAACGGCCTCCCCGCCAGGTCTTTTGCACCTTGAAAATTCACAATGTACACACTGGTAGCAGAGCTTGTTTATCATTGCACCGTGGTTTTCTGAGGTTGGATACCATAATCCTGCATGAACTGCAGCCCGAGTAATTGAGCGCAAGTGAGGTCAGCAGCAGCTACAGCACCGGGAATCGGTGGGTCGTACTCGATCCGGACCTTAACCAGTTCTTCCCCTACGCAATCCTCTACGGTGATCGTTACTTTTGCCATTGCTTCTCCTGGTCAGCCTCTGATTCCATGGTTTTGAGCTTATCCCAGCGGTTAAGGATCATAGCTCGTATATGCCGGGCGAGTGCTCGGACGTTCGGATTATATGCTTTCCAATGATTGAGATGACCGAACAGGAGGTGGCAGGGACCACAGAGCGTGATCAGGTTGGTGATAGCCAGCTCCAGCCAGGGGAACAGGTGGACCGGGAGGACATGATGGACCTGCAGGTTCCGGGTCCGACCACACGCCTGACACTTATTTCCATCTCCCTTGATCCTAGCCTTGCGGACCTTCCACCAGCCGGGGCTCCTAACAAACAACTTCTTCAACTCATGGATGACACCGGTCATGCGTTCTGCTCCATAAAATCGACCAAGTCAAGGATATCATTGTTGTTTTCGACCATTGAGGCGTGTTTGGAATTGTCAAGGGCCAAAAGGACGGCATCATGGATGGCGCGATGCATGGGAGAGTCAGCGTCTTTTGTCACTGTCCACAGGGCTTTAGCTATATCGGAAAAAAATGCATCCCAGTCATTGACCTCCACCGCCATGCCCATTTCTCCAACAGCCGGGTGGTTGTTGATCAAATGCTTAAGCAACCGAACTCCCAAATAAACTTGTAATCCTTTTTTGTTCGCCTCCATGATTTTCACCCAAAAAGAGCCAATCGCCAGGCCCGCCCCATACTATTATGGAGACTCCTGGTCGCATGTTTACTAATATAAAGCATCAATTCTTTTTATGCAACCATACTCCACCGATTTCACTCGATATTAAAAATATTACAAAATAGGCCTTGACTATCCCGATTAAAAGAATTACGATTTAGACATCACCACAGAATAACCCGGAGAGGGGCCGGAAGCAAAGGGGGAGGTTAATCGAGAACCCTAAAGGCGGAGCAGGCAATCAGGCCCCTTCGCCAAACAAACCCGAGTGTCTGCTTGATCTGTACAAGCATTGATAAGGCCATATGGCCGAAACACTCACACTGGAGACACACCATGGACCAGCAAACAAACGTAACGGTAAAAGAGGTTGTACTTAGCGATAATTCAAAAGTTTATGACGTTGTTCTGAATCATTATAGCGGACATATCGAATTCAGCATGTACAGCGCAAAAGAGGCCGACAAATTCAGTGGCGATCTGCTGGAGGTTTTGAGGCGTAACGGTTTCATTTTTTAATAACCCTATGGGCGGCAGCATAATCGGTAATGCGCCGACCGGCCCGAGCGACTGCAGACGCGGATGACCGGCAGGAGATCCCAGGGACACGGACCTGGGACCGCCCATTCATCTTGAGGAGCATATCATGAGAACCTATCTGAGAAGTAAGACCAGCATCGAGATCGCACGGTTTGTATCCATGGAGATCGAGTTTCCTGGCTATCAGGTCTATTACGATACCAAGGTCAGCAAGGAAGGGGTCCAGGTTATCTGCTGGGCTCACCCCGAGATCTCCGGGTCCGGGCCATCCTTCTACGGTATGGGCTCCACCTGGAACATCGCATTCCGTCGCATTAAGGAAATGGCAGCACGGTCTTAACATTCAATGGCAGGGCCTCAAGGGGCCTTGTCATGGGCGGTTAAACCTACCGCAGGAATCTCAGAAGATTATCGCGGAAGATTTTTTCAACAACCTCAAGGAGGTAGAGATATGTCAAGAAGCGTAGCGTATCCAATGGATAGCCTGGTAGCCTTTCAGATCTGGGATGACTGGGATGACGAAGATGCCTGTGACAATATCAGCGACCGGTTTGACGACCTTCGCGAATTCATCCAGGCTGAAGTCCTGAGCCGCTGGCCGTCGTTCATTAAGACCGACCGCTGGATTGGCCGGGAGTATCATGCACTGGCCTATAACAAACTCTGCTGGGTCGGCATGAGCGAGTATTGCGGACAGATCTCGATCTGGATGATCCCCAAGGGCGGAACCAACACCCCCATGGCGGTGAAATTCATGGAGCGGGTTGAAAACAACTTCGTCAAGGTCTTCGGACGCTATCGGCTGATCGGTCATTTCAGCAATGGTGAAGCGGTATTCGAAAAAATGGAGGAACCAGTATGGAAAGCAAAATCGAAAAAGAACTCACGACATTGATATCATACTACGAAAATGGTATGATGGACGAAGATGAAATCACCACCCTATTCCAGATGCTTATCGACACCGGCCTGGTCTGGAACATGGGGAGGGAATACGTTCACGTGGCAGAGGCCTATATCGGCTGCGATCTGATCAGGAGGTGATAATGGAAGAGAAAGAGGTTTTCAAAATCATCAGGATAGCGGCCTGGGCCATGGGGGCCTACGGTGCCGTTATTTTAATCGCGGGGAAAATAACAGGAGTGTTATGACATTCGCAATGATGATCTGGCAATGGGAGAGAGCTGGAAAGTCAGGGAACGGGCTCTACGAGTGGATGATGCACTGTGCGCTTCGTAGAACCACCCTGAAACAGTTCATCAGGCTCACAAGAATTCTTGGGGAGGGTCCGGTATGATGCTTATGGTGATGACGATGTGGACTGACGCAGGCCACGGTGTTGGCTTTGAAACTGGCCGGTTCATGATGGTCTTGGCTGTCCGCATGGCCAAGAAACACCCGAAGCGCCTGGTGGCCCTGTATAACGGGCCTCTGGCAGAAATCCTGAAAGGTTTTTGACCTCCAATAGCCGGGCCTCAAGGGGCTCGGTCGTGGGCAGTCAAGCCAAAGAGGTGTGCAGTTCGATTCTGCTATGTGGCGAAACTTGGTAGCAAAAGGGGTGCGAATCCTCCGCTATTAACGCGTTTACCTGTTGAGTAACAGGGCCTGGCAGCCGGGAAAGACCGGCACTCTTATCAAACAACCATCAAACAAAAAGGAGAATAGCTATGATTACCTTGACACCGGCCTACGGGCGCGACTACAAAAGCAAAGCAGCAGTCCTTGAGGATTGGAACGCAGGTAAGGATTTCATCATCAATGACTTTTCCTCACCGTGGGATGGCAAGCCAATGAATAAGGATTCGAATGAGCACGGCCTCGTTCAATTCCGGTTTGCCGGTCTTCGCAAAGCCTTCAACTCGGGGATCTGAATGAAAACATACCGAGTCATTAAGTTGAACAGAAAAGCCTCCTACGGCAGGGTATTCCGTGTCATCCTGCCGGATGGGAGAGAATCAAAACCACTCGCCCGGCATGAGATCGGCAGCTGGGTCAAACATCACGCAGGCTCCCTGCAGGAGGCGCTGGTATGAAAAGATTCTTGAAGTCACAATCGGCCCTGGCCATCTTCGCCGTCAACACCCAGCTCGGCAAGAAGGAGCAGGAGTATGTCGAGAAGCAGATCGGCTCCACAACCAAGAAGGTCACCGGCTCCTATAAGGGCCAGCAGGAAACCAGTTATGTGGCGCTCTGGGGAGGGACCACAAGCGCCTGCGTCACGGCCCTCTGTCGGAAGCACAACCAGGAATCGATCCTGATCCTGAACCGGCCCAAGAATGGCAAGAGGACCGCGAACCTTCTCTTCCTGGATGGCGGCACTCTGGAAGCCATTGGAACGCTGAAACAGGTGTCCGGTGACCAGGCCATGCTGCACGACGGCTGGACGAAAGACGGCGGCGACTATTACGTAGTTGAATAACGGAGGATCTATGAACAACGGCGACATCGTAGAAGTAGGCGGAAAGAAGTATAAGGCAGTCGTCCTTGACAACGACGACATGATCTCCCGCGTCATCAAAACCATGGACATCTACGAGATGTGCAACGGCTGTGCGGGGAATAAAGATGACACCCTGTGCCAGTCCCTCGGGCTCTGTTACACGAAGGGCGACGATAACGTGCATTGGATTTTCCGGTAGGTGAAGGATGAATGAGATTATCGAAGTAAACGGAGCACGCTACCGCAAGGCAATTCCGGCGTGCCCTGGTTCATGTGACAGATGCGCCGGAAAGGGGAGCGTCACCCTATGCGAGATGCTCCCGCCCTGCAAAGTCGTAAACGAGGATGGAAGTGAAACCCTCATAATCTACGTGGAGATTATATGAGAGACTATCGTGGGTATCAACTGCTGATCGACCGCGTTAAGAAGATCGACTGTGACGCGGCAAACTACCTGCTGCATGTTCTGCCGGTACAAACACGAAAGAGCAACTACAGGTTCAATCCCAATCAAGATCTCGCCGCGTGCTTCCTCTGGTCATGGACACCGCAGGGAAACACCTACTGGCTGAAGATTGACACAGCCTTAAGGGGGAGATAATGATCGATCTGCCGGTAAGACGACCACCAGCCTTTGAGGCGAGGAGCATGAAGCCCGAGCACCTGAAAGACCTGTGTAGCGAGCTGTCGAACGGCCTGGTGCCGATCCGGCTGCTGCCGCATGTCCAGGCCTTCGTCGGGATGGAGACATTCTACCAGCGTATCCCCAACACGAATTTCCAGACACCTGGAGATCCGGCCGAACTGGATCTGGTGACGGAGAAGCTGGCCTCCCTCGGGCTGGTCCTGGGGATGCTGATCGGAGGTGGAGGATTCCCTTTCATCTTCAAAAAATAACCTGGCTGCAATTCCTTGAGGTGTGAGATGAATTATATTGAAAGAACGCTTGTACCGTACAGGTCAACGAGGATCTTGTGGAATTCCATCTTCGCAATGAAGCTCGGGGAATTCAACGACTACAGTATCGTCTGGTTCCACCGCTCCGGGGAAGCCTCGGTTGTACAGAAAACCGTTCACATGAATCTCGCCAAAGGGCGCGTCGAATAACAAAAAGGCCCGTGCCGGTTAGATCCCAGCACGGGCCTTTTTCCTGCTATACTACTTCCTTTCTTATCGTCTATTCATCGAGATCCAATTCAAAGGCATCCTCAATATGCTCCAATGCCTCTTCCACTTCCATACCCCCATCCGCAACCTACTCCAAAATCTCCAGCAATTCGTTCCGCGTCATACACCCTCCTACTGTTGGTTCATTTCGCGCATGGCCTGCCAATAGGCCAGCGCCTCTCTTGCTGCTTCTACCAACTCCTGGGCAGCAGCCACCCTTTCCCCGTACAACCTTGCCCTCTGCCAGGCTCCAAAAATACCACCCAGGCACTCGCCATCGGCTATTCCATCGCCACGCCAGAACCCATGCATAGGACATCCTTCACAGTCCTTTGTGTCGAATTCACAGCACGGGCAGCTGGCGATATAATGGTCCATGCCAAGTATACCGCTGGCCTGGGTCTTCAGCTCAAACCCACTGTACGCACCCAGGACATCAAGATCTCTAACCAGGGACCACAACTCGATCACCTGTTTGCAGGCGCTAATCTCGCTCGTTACTGTCCGCATTTCTCACCTCCGCAGCAAAAGTACCTGGCCTGTTCCCCAGGATGCAGCTCGTCCTGCCGTTCCACGTAGCGCCAACCTGCCGGTAGATCCTTGCCAATCATCTGACTCCGCGTTCTACACCAGAAGCAGATGATCCGGTCTGGCTCTGGCGGTCTTTTTGGGACTGGTGCAGGTGGTTTATTTTTTACCTTCATACCTTACCTCCCCGTCGATATACATTTTCGCACTTGAGTTGGCGTCGCAGTCTTGAAACCCCAAGCACTGCTCTGCAGCGAACCGGACGAAAGCGGCATCCAAGAGAGAATCATAATAACCAAGGTTTTTCTCCCTCCCGTTAACCGTTATCCGGGCCTTCCACTTACCTGCCATTTTGTTCCAACATACGCCTTTTACCCCGGAGGTATTATTCTTCAGCATCCCGCAGTTTCTCATCTGGCACTGATAGGATGCCTCGCGGAGGTTGTCTCGCCAGTTGTGCCACGGAATCCTATCCCTATGATCAACAGTGTTTTCTGGTAGATAGCCGTCAGTATAAAGAATAGCGAGACGGTGAGCCCTGTAGAGCCTGCCGTCGATCCCAATGAGAATATACCCTTCCTTACCGTCAGAACTCCCAGCCTCAGAACCGGCAGATGAATTCCCAGATGGCACCCTCCACCGGAAAACCCCAGTCTCTGCATTATAGTCCAGTACCTCCTTAAGCCGCTCCCGGGTAATCATTCATTTCTCCTTCGCGATCAAATCACGCATACGGACATCAATCAACTGCTCACCGGAATACGCGCACCACGCTCGTCTAGCCTTAGCCCATGATGATAAGAATTGCCCCGGAGTGCATGTTCTCTCCTGGGCCATGTATCCGTTCAGGTCAAGGTCGAAACGATCAGCCAGCGTACGGAGAAGGTGGTCGGCTGGCAGTTTATCCTTATCCGCTCGAGCCCGCATCAATTTTCCCAGGTTAGACTTCAGGTTCTTCACAATCCGGCCCCTCCCTGAGATCCAGAGTTTTTTTACCACGGATCAGGGCTCTCTTGACCATGCCCTTCTCGTTTGGCTCCAGTGGTAGATCAGTCGTCACGAATTTTAAAACCTGATGTATATTAAAAAGAGCTTTCCAAAGGAAAAGATAATCCTCGTACCGAACCAACTCTCCATCGACAACCGGCACGGCTTTTACAGGAGCATCGTGCCATTTTGCGGTTAACCTTTCGATCATCTGTCACCTCCCATTATTAAGGCTTACACGGATAAAAGCCAATGCGCTTGAGTTGGCATCGCAGTCCTGGAAACCGAGACACTGTTCTGCTGCGAACCGGGTATATGCGGCGTCGAGAAGGGTATCAAACCTCCCAAGGTGCTTATGCTTGCCATCAACCGTGATATAAGCCTTCCACCCAGCATTAAAACCATCCCACGCCACCCCTTTCACGCCAGAGCGGTTATTTTTCATCATGCTGCAATTCCGCCCCTGGCATTGCATAGAGGCCTCGCGCAGATTGGATCGCCAATTGTGCCATGGGACTCTGTCGACATGGTCGACGGTGTTTTCAGGTAGATAGCCATCCACATAAAGAATGGCCAGCCGATGGGCCTTATACAGTACACCGTCAACCCGAATAACAATATACCCATGAGTATCGAAACAACCAGCCTCCGAACCAGCTGGAGCGTTTCCTCCCGGTGATTCGATCCACACAAAAATCCCAGTTTCCGGGTTGTAATCCAATACCTCATTAAGCCGTTTCTGTGTGATCATCGACTCACCTCTTCTCGGTTTCTGGAATCTAGAATGGAACATCTTCGCCGGTTCCATTCATACCTGGGGGTGGCTCGGGAAATGAATCATCCGGAGAAGACCCACCAGGATTGTGCCGAGATCCACCATCTTACCGCCTGCGCGACAGGGCCTTCATCTCTTTGGCGACAACCTCTGTGGTGTATTTCTTCACATCATTCTGGTCGGTCCACTCGCGGGTCTGGTTCTTGCCCTCGATATAAACCTTGGACCCCTTCTCCAGGATCTCGCCGCAGATCTCACCGAGTCGGCCCCACACGATCACGCGGTGCCATTCGGTGTGCTCTTTTTTCTCGCCGTCCTTATCCTTCCACTGCTCGGTTGTTGCCACCCGCAGGGTTGCGACTGCAGTACCGCCTGCAGTGTACTGGATTTCCGGATCTGCACCAAGGTTTCCCAACAAGATTACTTTATTGATCATAACTCACTCCTTTTTTTGTCTTATATTACTAAAGCCCCAAAAACTCACACAAAATACCACAATCTCCAATAATTGGAGGTTCATTGCGCCCCCTTTCTGGATCTAACTCATCCAGATATACACCCTTGATACAGGTGGCCCGAATCACTCGCTCCATTCTTGCCCGAGCCTCAAATACTGCCGGGAAATCCCTACGGATGTGATTCCAATATCCCATGCCTCCTTTCACACAGCCAATGCAGTTATTGTTCCGATATCCCAACTCGTACATCTTCGGCCTCACTATTCCGCTGGCTTTCAGGATCTTGTGGGCGTCTTCCTTGCTCAACTCCCGCTCTACCAGTGGAAAAACGTGCTCTTGCTGGGACATCCCCCCCCTTATCCGGTCACAGCGACCCCTCTCTTTGAAATCCATACCCCACACATACCTTAATTGTTCTGTCTGGCCCATCTCCCACTCTTTTCTGACTCGTCGCTTCAGAAATTTGGTACAGGCCGCGCCGCCCGGCCCGTTAATATAACCACGACCACCAGACATCCTGCAGGCGTTCTCGACATTCTTGTAAGGGGACTGTAGGATCTCGATAGGCCTTCCGAACCACGCCTCGCAGTCAGCAACAAATCTCAAAGTATCGGGATGTTGGTCATCAATATGAGTATAAATAACTCTGTCAACCCGCCCAATCATCAGCTTTGTTGCCACAGCAGAAGACACACCAGCGCTAAACCATGACACTGTAATCATCTCTCTCTCCTCACACGAACGTGATTAGGTCCACCGGGTAAAGCGGGATATCCGCTTCCGGTATTTGCTTGCCAGCCAGGAAGAAGATATCCCGACCGAACTGCCCCCCCGTCTGGGCATTTCTCCACACACCAGTAATTGACGGAGTGTAACCATTCTCTTCGAGCCAGAGACAGATGTCACTGGCCTTTTTCAGGAACGCAACAGGACCAACAACGATCACTGCGAACTTGAACACATCGATCCCCGCCAGCGTATTATCCCTGTATTCCTTATTCATCTGGCATACGATTCTCCTTGCCCCGCTGTCACGGGTATAGAGATATCTCCAGATGCCTACCGATAGCTCCGCATCCTCTACCAATAGATTACTTACCTTCACCTTATCTCCCAAGTTCATTTACACCTCCTCGCCAATGCAATACCGATCGTGATTGGCCAAAAAATTACCGTCAGCAGGAGAACCCACAGAGACTCCCACCCACTATCCTCAGACAGGATCTCTTCAATGGTCGTCCCAAGAGCGATCCCGATCCCCACCAGATTCACCAGAAGCACGTTGAAAAGAAAATCCACTACACATTCAGGTATCATTCTGCTTCCCCCGCAATATAGTCCCACTTCCATGGCGAATCGGACGGCTCACGGGCCACGATCCTACCACACTCAGGATATGGCAGCGACAGCTGCGGATATCCTTCCTGTTTGCGCCTGAGCGCCTTCACCCGACCCCCCCCCTTTTGGGTCGCGATAATCTCCCGGTCGTACCTGGCACAGTCGAGCAGACGAAGCGCCAGCAATTCATGGGCGACCTCCTTTGCCTTCGTTGTCGGGAAAAGGCCATCCGTGTTCCGGGCCAGGCGGGCCAGCCGGTAGAGGATCTTCTCGACAGCGGCCAGCTCTTTACGAAGCCTACCGACTTCTGCGTCCCTGTCAAGGATGATCGCCTTCAGGTCTTGTTCGTAATCACCTCTCATCGCAAGGCTCCTTTCGTAGGTGGCGGATTATTGCACCGCACAACATGGATCAGGTCGTCGTTCATTATCGTGCCGAACGCTTTTTGCAGTTCCTGTTTTACCATGGCGATAAAGGTTTCGTCAAGTTCTAATTGCTCAAAACCTTCGATTTCCACGATGGCACGATTCTTTCTTACATGCCGATGTCCATTACCAACCTCACTCCAGAGAATCATCTTAATGGCCATAAGTCTCCTTGATATACATGAACGACCTACACAGTGAAGGGAGATCACCATTATCCCAGCCCATTTTCGTCTGACAGACATAAAGCCCAAGTGAGGTTGTGTAAAGAAAAACCCTCTTAACCCAGGTCACACCATTATGGCTCACGTTATACTCTCTACCGCTTACCAGGGCGATTTCCGAAGATGACATAACCTACCTCTTTACCCCATTTTTTATTGTAGTCGTCCAAGGTCAGTTCGAAGATAACCTCTGACCTGAACGCGCCGCCCTTCTTGTGCGTGCCAAGAGTGGTGCCAATACGATGGAACCCAAGCTGAATCGTGAAGAACTGAGCTATCCGGTTCTCGACCGGGATGAACGCCAGGACTGCCCTGCAAGGCGTGTTCCGGAATACCATAGCGCCAGCCGCCGCCGCAGCCCGCAGAGTGGCAGGCCCACGATGATCCTTACGGACAGCCACATGACAGATCCACGTTGTGAGGTTGTGCAACGGGCTCATGATGTAGGCCTCATGCCTCGGATCGCGTCCCATGATCCAGATCGACGGAGACGACAGGCAGTTATCAATGAACCGCTGAACGTAGCGTGCGTCCGTATAGTCATCCGACGACGGAACGTAGACATCCTCCGACCGGCACAGGCGCGATAACTGCCCGGCCTCCAAGTTGCCATACCTATAAACGGGCTTTGTAATCATTTCCCTTTCCTTTGTAGCCATGAAAACGCATTAACATCTTCCAATCCTCTCGCCACATTCGGTCGAAATCCTTTCTCACCTTGGCCGCGACCTTCTTTTTGATTGTATCGATCTGGAGATCTACCACTCGTCACCCCTATCGATTGTCAGGTGACGGATCTCGCCGCGCTCCAGTGCAACAATGACACCAACCGCCAGGAAGGTACTCAGACCAATGGCCTTAAGGTCATGCAGAATATCATTCAGCACCTGATCGTCCTTGTCGAGGGCTGGCGGATCTACCGGATAACTTACCCCGCCAGGGTTGGGATTGAAGTCGCCGTGCATTGCCGCTGACTCGGACTTGGGTTTCGGGGCCTTACGGGCCACTTCGATAACCATCTCCTGGGCGATCTTCTGGGCCTTCTGCTGGATAGCCAGCTCTTCCTCCTGCTTCTTGATTGCTGCCTCACGCTGGGTCAATTCCAGGCGCTGGTCAAACACTTCGTTGTCAATGAGGGCCTGGGTATGGTCGTCCTCGATCTTGATCTCCAGGGCTATCCTGGCCTTTTCTGCAGCCTGGTCCTTTTCCCACTGAGTCAGCGGAGCCCGGACCTCGTCGCGCAGGGCATCAAGCTCTGTCTTGATCTTGGCACGGCTACCATTGATCCATTCAATACGGTGCAACCGGTCCTCAATCAGCTTCTTTTCCTCATCAACCAACGACTTCCCGATCTTCTCCAGGATGACCTTCGAAGATGAAACCTTGCCGGACATACTGGCGATCTCCTGCCGGGTCTTACCAGTAGAGAGATCAGGAACCAGGGTTGCCATCTGCCGAATCCTCTCAATCAGCAGATCGACCCCCTCACCAGTGACAAAATTCAACCGACGACCGCTGACAAAAACGACATCCCCTTCCCTGTGCCCCTGAACCACCAATGCTTTGTCTTCAGCCATATCTCACCCTATTTGATCGTCCAGCCTTTTGAGATAGCCCGTTTCATGATGGGCACTGTGGTTGAGACGACTTCCTCATTCTCAACCCAAATTGTGATATCATAATTCATGGATGGCCCGAAGTGCAGGCCGATTGTCAGCCCGTGATAGCTCATGGTGACCGGGCGATGTGTCTTCCGCATCCTGATCTCCAGAGAGGTGTCACAGAACCGGCGCAGCGTGGAAAGCAGAAATTCTTGTCGTGTCATATCTCGCTCCTTTTGTATTACCATTTACTCTACCACTTTTTACAGGGGAGTCAAGCATAAAAAGCAATCTAATAGATTATCCCATTTTGTATTTTATGGAGCCTGGCCTTGAAGTGACCATTGCCCTGATATACGATGGTTGCAAAACCTTGCGACCATTGATTTAGTGGGGCATACTCCATCGGCCCTGCGAGATAGCCGACACCACCAGTCCATAAGGTTCCTCCGTCGATCCGCTTAAACACCTTCTCCTGCTGGCGATGGTGATGACCAAAAATAGTATGATCAAGAGTTTGGCGGAAGACAACATTACAGATGTGCTCAGCATTGCCACCACCAGCCTTCTCATGGCCGTGGAGATAGAACAGCTTGCCAATGGAGAAGAAGTCGGCACGATATTCCACACATGACTCCACCAGCCCGAGTTTTGAAATTAGCAGATCCTCCATTAGATCAGCAATTTCTGCGGCATTCTCCAGGATATACCGCTCCAGCCGATTTTCGTGGTTGCCTTCCAGGTATATAATTTTAGCGCCTGGAAAACGATACCGAAGGTTCTGCAAAAACATTCTCCCCTGACGTAGCTCACCCCCCACGCTATGCCTGCCGATTTTCTTCGTAAACCTTGACACTTTATAAAAATCAAGCATATCGCCTAGTAGTACGATAGTGTTGGGCTTGAATTCGTCCAGATATGATAACGCCGTTTCAAGCGCCACATTATCATGATAGGGTATATGTATATCCGCCAAAACCCCCACCCTCTCACCATCAAAAACCCGCTCAACGTCCATGCCAGAAATAACCCCCTTGTGCTTCAGGAAAGAATCCCACTCCCTGGCTGTCGAGTGCGATACACGCATAGTCTCCTGGATCTTTTTCCGAGAATATATCTCCCCCCTCTTGTTAAATTCATGTTGAATCTTAAGAAGCTGAGTCCATTGGCTTTTTGTCATTACACAGTTCTCCCAGGTTCTTTTATATACTTCCTTGCACTGGAGTTTACATCACAATCTTGGAACCCCAAACACTGTTCGGCTGCATAACGAGCGCAAGCCGCTTCGAAGAGATTTCCGAATAAGCCCAGGTGTTTCTGCCTTCTATCAACCATGATATCGGCACGCCACTTGCCAGCCGCTTTGTACCAAGAAACCCCTTTTATTCCCGATGTGTTGTTCTTATTCACACAGCAATTCCTGGTCTGGCACTGTTGTGTGGCCTCACGCAGGTTCAACCGCCAATTATGCCATGGAACCCGGTCGATATGGTCTACCGTGTTTTCGGGCATATAACCGTCAGCATAGAGAATGGCCAATCGGTGGGCCTTGTAGAGCTTGCCGTCAATCCCGATCTGAATATACCCCTTCACGTGAGGACTCCCAGCCTCCGCACCGGCTGCGGCAGGCCCTGCCGACTCCTTCCACGTAAAAATACCGGTTTCCTGGTTATAATCCAGAACTTCTTTAAGCCGTTCTTGTGTGATCATTTTCCATACCCCCGCACCATTTTCTCGATCTTATCCAGTTCACTGCAGAACGACAGCAAGTAGGTCCGCAGGCCTGTAATATACGTCTCATTCCTATGGACTTTTTTTATAAACGGAGCAACTCCCGGAAAAAACGACATAAAATACCATATTGTCGCGCCGGTGACCATCATACCACCCTGGATCTGCGCCATATGGGTTGTTGGAACCTGATCTTTCAGCAGGCACTCGCAATGCAGTGCGAGATTCTTGCATTTGATTTCTAGCCCAGCCATTAAGATGCCATCGCTATAAACCAAACCATCCGGCGAGCAGCCGAATAACTCGCTGTCATCAAGGCAAAAGCCAGTCCTTATAACCTCGACCCCCTCGACAAATTCAAACGTGCTGCGGGCCTCCTCCTCCAGAGTATTCCCGCGATCCATATAGCCGTTTTTGTACCCCACGTCCATCATGCCAGAGATCCGCTCCCCGGCTAACTCGTAAAGGTACCTTTCCCGGCTTTTCGACTCCTTCCCGGTATTGGTATAGATCTCAGAAAAACGACTCGCTGACGGCCTCCCCAGGCGTGCGGCAAACCAACCCGGTGTTCCTTGCTCAACGTCAATAATAATCATATGCGCTCCCCATAGAAAAACCCTGGTCACCGAGACCAGGGTTTAATTGACTACTTCTTCGGCATCGTCTTTGCAGCCTTGACCGCCATCTCTGCCTTCTGGTAAAGGCCAGCGGGGATCTCAGCCAGGGTTGCACCGTTTTTAAAATAGGCACAGAACTCCCTCTCGGTCCTATTCTTGTCCTTCAGGATATTATGGAGGAATTCCGCCTGCTCCTGGGTGATAAACATGGGCTCAGGCACCTCATTATTGGTTGACTCCGGAATAAGGTCGGGCAAGGTGCTGGCGGGAAGATCTCCCTTGAACCACAGATCCAGAGCGCAACCGAATCTCATTGCAGCATTCCGCAGGGCATCGCCTATGATCTCCTTGGTTTTGTCACCACCGACTGAACCACCGGCATGGCCATATCCAAGGCGCTGCATACCACATATAGAGAGATAGATCCACAGACCACCATTTTCGTCATACGTCGGCAGGCCATTGGCACCACAGGCCTTCGGCCACCAATCCCACAGAGGATCGACCTCAAGGAGCCGGGCCGTCAGGGCTGCATGGCCGACATAAGGAAGGTGAATAACATCCGGATGATGCCAAGCTCCGCAGATCTTACACCGAATACCGGCCTTATAATCCCTTTTCACCGCATCGGTCTGAGCTGATGTCGGTTTTGGCAGCATCGAGATCGCGGAATCCGGGAAAGGAACAGCCAGCTTCTTCAGGGCTTCCCTTTGGATATCCTCCACTGTTCTCTCACTTTTTTCTTCTGACATTTTTTTCTTAACGGATTATGAGCAATCCGTTAAAGTATAACAACGATTGGGTCCGAATCACACCCTCATAGAAGGCAATTTTTACGCTTTCCCTGGAATGATGAGACTTCGCACCATCCACCACAGCATGACAAGCCGAACAACAATATGACCCATGAAAGTCAAGAGCCTTAACACCCATCCCAGCTCCATTGATATGGGCGAGAACCACAGTCTCTGAATTGAAGTTACAAACCCCTTCCAGCCGCACCTGGCATTGTTGCCCTTTTGCAGACTCACAGATCTTACTCAGACTTTCCTCCGTTTTTCCTCTTCTTCAACCATCTTCATCAGTTGCCACATCTCTTCCTCATTTGGCTCTGAGATATAAACCCCATGTTCAGCCGCAAAGAAGATTATCTTCCTGTAATACTCGATAAACTCCACAGTTGTCAAGTCTGTTGTTGATCGAATATGAATAAACTCAGCATCCACAACCTCCCCACTGGACTCAACAATTCTCTTCTTGATGATTGTCGAAAGGAATTTTTCCCCAAAAAAAGCATGAGTCTCCTTGTCGGTCCATCCTTGATCCTCGGCCCAGGTTTTATACGCCCCCCCCCACAAGTACCTGTTCTGTAAATCGCTGCGAATCCTGGTACGCGGGCCGATCTTGACCGACACCTGTTTCCCCTCAAGGATCTTCATAGCGGTGTCCCAGTTCCTTTGACTCATGGGAACTATCTCTCCCCTGTCGATTCTAGCCAGCATTGTCAGCGCTTTCATATTCCCTCCTGGTTATCTCTGGCGTAAAAAGAGAAGTCACCATGGATTTCAAGGGACTTCTTTTTATATGCATCACTTGCCTGCTCTGGAGTATCAAATCGCCCAAGATAATAAATAACACCATCGGCACAAATCTGAGCCTTGAACTTCTTTCCAGAAACAGTGACCCCTTTAAATCCAGATCTATTATCACACCTCTCTGGCATATTCATTTTATTTTGGCTATGCGTTGCCTCGCGAAGATTATTCCACCTATTATCGTTCTTCTTCCCATTTCTGTGATCAATTCTCCCGCTTGGCGGTTTCCCGGTTTTTAAAAACCACGCTATATGATGGGCATAATACGATATATTATCGATACTTATGGAAATATACCCATTATTAAGGCCACCAGCAATAGCGCCAGCTGGGACCGTACTGGTGACACGAATCCTCCATATAATATCACCAGTTTCTTCATTGTATTCAAGAAGTTCACGAACCCTTTCAAGGGTGAGCCCGTGTTTTCTAATAGCGCCAACCATATTTCCCTCCTTTTTCTACTCCAGTCAGACCCATATTCAAACTCTTACTATACACCACAAAAAGAGCTTTGCAAGGATAAAAGAAAATATTGACATCTTTTTTTCCGGGTGTATAATCCCCCATTATAGGCAGTACATTTATTAACCACCACAGGAGGCACCATGGAAGAGAGGAACCCGACCAGACTGACAGAGAAACCGATCAGGGTAGGACGCAATTGGCCGAAATCCTTCATGACCGATGTCGGACCCATGACAATTCAGGAAATCGCTGATGTCAAAAATATCCGTATCGCTGCCATGTACAAGCGTCTGGAGACACTGGAGTGGGACGACCCAAACCTCATGCTGCAGCGCAGGACTCCAAAATCACAGAGATATGCCATGGGGGTCGGCAACGATGAATGGAACGCTCTCGGTGATGACGACCAGAAGAGTCTCAGAAGGGTCAAGGTAGGCTGGTGGGAGTATCAGCAATGACGTTACCGTTTGGTAACAGTTACCGTTTGGTAACACGCCTAACACCTGGAGCAACTCACTACAGGGCTCGCCTTAAGCTCGCCTTCAACAGCGTCTCAGTAAGCAGCGTTTCAGTAGGTGCCAAGCTGTACAGCGGCTGTCCAAGAGAAGAAATGAATCAGTTAGCAGCAGCAGGCGTGCAAGCAGTAGCCTAAGCAACAGCCTGTTTTTTTCAAAAGCGTTTATTCGAAGGACAGAGGTTATTGTAGCATGGGTCATATTGACATGTCAAACCATAAAAGAAGTAAAACGGTTTCGCAAAGTACCGGAAACTATTACACTTCTTCATTGGATAGCCTATAACCACCTGATTTCACATTAAAACCGCATTTAGTGCGGAAAAGGGGGAAAATGTTCACTCCATACGACTTTCAAGGACAGGCGGTCGCTGATGCCAGGGCGGCAATTGCTGCGGGAAAACGCAGGGTTATCATCGTAGCTCCGACCGGAAGCGGCAAGACTGTCATGGCTGCAATGATCACTGGGTTGGCTAGGAACAAGGATAAGCAGGTGTTATTCCTCGCAAATAGGCGTGAGTTGGTCTTCCAGGCCCAGCGTACAATCGAGTCCACCGGTCTTACCACTGGGATCGTTATGGCCGGGGAGGCGTGCGACCATGAGGCCGCTATTCAGATCGCTTCGATGCAGACGTACTCCCGGCGCATGGATCTGGAGGAGCTTACACTTAATAGATGGTGGCACGATGCCGATATCATCTTCGTGGACGAGGCTCACTCCTCTATCTCGCCGTCATACCAGAAGATCCTGAAGGCCTATGACCAATCGAAAGTCGTCATCGGTCTAACTGCAACCCCGACACGCCAGGATGGCAGGGGCCTGGGGGAGTTCTACGATGCGATCATCCCTACGGTTGGGATTAAGGAACTGATCGACAAGGGTAAGCTCGTTCCGTTCCGTTATTTCGCACCAAGTAAACCCGATCTTGACAATATGCCTCCGCTTGTGGCTGGCGACTATAACCTGGGAGAGCTGGAGCGCCGGGTCAATAAACCGAAGCTGGTCGGTGATATCTACCAGAACTGGTCTGAGATCTGCCCGGAACGCTCGACTATCGTTTTCGCCACCAGCGTCGCACATTCGATTGCCCTGGAGAGTCAGTTCAGGAACAACGGGATCGAGGCAATGCACATCGACGCGAAGACTGATCACGAAACCAGGAGTGCCGCGTTCGATGCGTTCACTGGCGGTGAACTGCAGGTAATAGTGAACGTCGGGATCGCCTGCGAAGGTACGGATCTCCCCATAGCCTCATGCATAGTGCTGGCAAGGCCCACAAAGAGCCTCGGGCGGTTCATCCAGATGGGCGGTCGCGGCTCCCGGCTGTACCCCGGCAAGCACGACTGTATAATCCTCGATCACGCTGGATGCCTTGAAGAACATGGGCTTCTGGAGTGGCCGCACGAATGGTCGCTCGATGGCAAAGCCCGAGTCTGGTCAAAGGCGGAGCGGGCGAAAAAGGAGAAGGGCGTGTTGAAGTGCCAGGTTTGCAATCGGGTTCTAGAGGAAGGGATCACCTGTCCGGACTGCGGGTCTGTTCTTAAGCGCCATGGGAAAAAGGTCGAGGTCAAGGAGGGCACCTTGAAAGAGATCGGTAAAGTCGATTCAGTTGTTGACAAAAGAATTTTCCTTGGTATGTTAAAAAGGTGGGCTCGGTTTAAGGGATACTCTGCTGGATGGTGCTCTCACAAATATAATGAGAAGTTTAAAGAGTGGCCGCGAGGGATGGATAATGTCACTGAGGTTGAGCCAGATCAGGCGTTTATGAATTATCTTAAACACTTGAATATAAAGTATCATCATAGGAGGCGTTGATGGGTGAAGTAAAATACATTGAAAATGGTAAGTTGAAACCCGAGTACGTAGGGATGAAGTTTGGGATTATTCACATCTGCAATAATTCATTCCGTCGCATTCCATATGGAAACCACGGGGGGCATTACGGTATAGTCAGGGCGGAATGTGACCACTGTGGGTTTAGGTTCGACGTTGACCTGTATCACCTTATTCGCAAGGGTGACCGTAAACACTGCCCAAGCTGCGCTCCGCGCCGGTTTGGCACCACGGAGGACCGGGCCGCGAGGTTCCGCACTTTTAGGCGGAAATACCCGGAGGTCACCTACTCCGACTCGTCATTGGATCAGTTTTTTACACAAAGAATGTCTGATAAGCAAATTGTGGAGAGGTTTTATAAGACCCAGAAAAAATATGCCGCCACCATTATCACCCAGTGTGGGCCTTACCGTGAAACCCCTGGTGGTTGGAAAAAGACGAAGGTTTTTAATTATGCACCACGGGAATACCCAATAACCCCAGGAATGGAGGAGCTATGATGAATGTCACGCCAAATCATACGGAAATGGTATCTTGTATTATCTGTGGCGATCAGATATCTGTTGGCACAATCCCAGCTGTTTGTTCTGATCGGTGCCTCGCCAAGTACGAGTATCTGATTGAACTTGAAAAGGAATCCTGGAAAGAGAAGGAGGGTAAGTGATTACACAGGAACGGCTTAAGGAGGTGTTGGACTACAATTCAGAAACTGGGATTTTTACGTGGATAGAGGCCGGATCTGGCAGGAACGTCGGTGATATAGCTGGGTGTTTAGACAATAGTGCATACGTTGTGATAAGAATAAACGGAAAGAATCATTATGCCCACCGACTGGCGATCCTCTATACCGATGGTTATCTACCCGAAACTACGGTAGATCATATTGACCGCGTGCGTTGGCATAACTGGCGGTTGAATCTGCGTGAAGCCTCAAGGCAGTGCCAAACCAGGAACAGCGGAATGAACAAAAGGAATACATCGGGAATCAAGGGTGTTTCCCCTAATCAGCAGCGGGGGAAAAAATGGAAGGTGGGTATGCGCGTTGACAATTCACACAGACACCTGGGGTATTATGATTCACTACTGGAGGCAGCATACGCCCGCTATGCAGCAGAGCAATGCCTTGGATATCCAGATTGCGACACAAGCTCAAGTGCGAAGCAATATATCGACGCACAGGGGAGGGGCAATGTCACAGTTTGATTATCTCAAATCGGACTGTATTGGGCGCTGGGTTGACATTTTTTCCAACCTCGGTATTGATGTTGGTGATGGTCGCCATGTTGACTGCCCCTTGTGTAAGAAACCTGGCAAGTCAAAGCCATTTCGGTTCGATGACCTGGAAGGAACCGGGTCGTGGATCTGTACGTACTGCGGAGGTGGTGACGGTTGGGGAATGGTGATGAAATTCTTCAACCTCACCCTCCCAGAGGCTGCTTATGAGGTTCGTAAAATAATACACAAGTGTGAAATTCGTACATCGTCGGTTCAGGCGAAGGCATCACCAGAAAACCTGCGGGCGTTATTTCTCAATTCAGCGCCGGTAAAGCCGGGAGATCCGGCATGGAAGTATTTGGTTGGTCGTGGCATCACCAAAATTCCATCATCTCTGCGCTACACAAGCCAGTGCTGGTGTACTGAAACAAGAAAAAAAGAACATGCCATGTTGGGTGTTTTTATGGGGCCTGACAACCAAGGAATCACTATTCATGAAACGTTCATCACGGAAGATGGAAAGAAAATGGACCTGGAAGAACCAAAGCGGTTTCTACCTGCCCTGAAAAAGATGCTCGGCGGGGCTATCCGATTACACCCTGCAGACAACAGGCTCGGGATTGGGGAGGGGGTGGAGACAATGTTGGCAGCAAGTGAGCAGACAGGTATTCCAACCTGGGCAACGCTGACATCTTCCCTGCTGGTTGGATTTGAACCACCGCCTGGGGTTGTTCATCTCTATATCTTCGGCGACAATGATAAAAATTACGCTGGTCAACGTGCAGCGTACACTCTGGCAAACAGGATAATGACATCGCCAAAGCACCGCGACCTTCTGGTGTCAGTTTATATTCCCGACAAGGATGGCCTTGATTGGGCCGATGTTCTGGTATTAGAAAATACTGCCAAGATTTTTAAAGGGAGAAAGTGATGGAGCGACCAAGGATTAAGAATCTATCGTGCGTCTGTAGTGAAGCGAAGTCCGGGTGTGAACATACCTGTATCCGGTGGAAGGATAAGGACTTCCTGCCAGAGCATGTTTGTGCATGGCCAAAGTGGCCACTGGTCCACAGGTGACAAAAGGAAGAGGACCGAAGTTTTCGGCCTTCCCATAATTTGGATTGAATAAAAAAGGCGGCTCGGGAATCAAACCAAGCCGCCTTTTTCTTCGCCCTCAAGTCGTTTTCGACTTCTTCGTGGGCTATGTCTCTTTCGACCTATTCCCAGAGTACCCGGTTCTGGAAAAAATCCCTTGCCAACGGCTTCATGATCTCCTGCATGGATGGATCACAGGCTTTGTTGTTTCTCATTTTGAACACATGCCGCCATTCGGCTACTGTGGCATACATAGCCAGTTCTGTCTTACAGGAATTCGGCAGGACGATCCGTGCCGCCTGTGGCGTGCTGCTCTTCAAAAGCTCCAGGTAGATCTTCTCGGTGCCGCGCATGGCCTTTTCCCAGAGCATATAATCTCGGGTTCCTTCTTTATAGAAAGCAGTCGGCTTAATAAAGGTAACACCTTCCCCAAAACGCTCCTGATTGTACCGGCAATAACGCTGACTCTCCTGCAGGAAGGAACACGGGCGATGGCGGACCAGCTCATGGGTGACGGCCCGGTTGACGACGAACCTGACCATGACCATCAGGTGCTTGTCAGGGTATGCCGATAGATCCACTACTGCTGCGGGCGGAACAGAGATGACATCAGTCCTGCTCTTCTCGACACTGTATCCGTCGCCGGGGAAATTCGGGAACAGGAGCGGGTCGAATTCATGGAGAAAATACTGCAGCCTCATGCCTATACCGGTGTCGCCGTTGATCCACTCCTGCAGGGCGCGAACGGTGCCGGTGATCAGCAGGCCCCCGCTCTTCAGGGACTCGATCATGAGGTATTTCCGGTCGGTCGCCGTCAGGAAATAGGAGATTTCCTCGGCATAGTCTGAGAAAACAAGCAGATGCATACAGGCACCTTCGAAGGTGGACCGGTGCGCGGCGTGCTTCTCACAGAATCGCCGGTCGCTGTCATCGTCCATCTTATCCCAGGATTGATAGGCTGTCCTGCCGAACATCTCGATACGACGGGAGAGTGTCATCCCCCTCCTGTCTTGAATCTGGTACTCCGGGTTCACTGTGTACATAAATCCTCCAATGGTTTTTCGGTGCCCTATGCACCTCTGATTTGTCATAGTATAGCCGGTAATCCGGAAATTGCAAGAATCGAATTCTAATATTGCATTATTTCACAAGTGGTGTATAAGTATCAGGAGGATGATTTTTTCTCTCAATTCAACGGAGGTGATATGCGGGTAGAACCGGGGTACGAACCGCTGGCAGAGGTGCTGCAGCAGGCTCTCGATCAGTCTCAGATCGGGAAGGGTAAAGAGTGTCACGCCAACGGGCTCCCGTTCCTGGACCAGCCCATCGTGACAGAGGGTCGAATAGTGGGGCCTGGGTTCCATGTGGGCCAGGCCAGGAAGAAAGTCCTTGAGGCGATGAATTGCGACGACGACGACCGGGCGATCTGTGATTACCTGGGGGCCATCGTGTATATCGCCGCCTTGGTGATCCTACGGCAGGAGAAGAAGCTATCCAGGGAAAGGAAGAGTCGCGGCCAGATCCTCCTTGAACAGGACCAGCGGATCAAGGCCCAGGCCCAACAAGGCGCTCAGATGAAATTCTTTAATGATCTCCTTGCCCAGATCGGCAAGTATGGCACCGGCATCACCAGGACGGACGGTAAGACCCTGGAGCAGCGGGTCGTTGAGTGGGATGAATGGGCGAATTTTGAGGGCTCCAATAAGTTCCCTGCGTCAGAAGCCGCCCGTGAGCAGGATATCCGTGATTGGGCCTGCGGTAGTGCTTATTGTGAAGCCGACGAAGGGATCGAGCTTGACGAGGAGGACATGGTGGGTAGTTGTGCTTTATTGAAATTCAACAGAGGAATCCTATGAAAAAGCAAGTGTGGTTCACTGACGGTATTCTCTATGCACAAATGGTCTACTGTCTTTGTACTTCTCGGAAGATGTTCAAAAAACGCCTAAAAGAGATAGGTGCTATGGACTATGACATCCCATTTATCAGCTCAGGAGTGGATGGCTGTGCCCATTTTATCGATGGTGAGGATGGCCTAAACGCTATTGTGTGCATTCCTTTAGAGGCTGAGGTGCTTAACCAGATAGGCTTGATTATCCATGAGAGTATGCATATCTGGCAAGTGAATTTGGAGATGATAGGAGAGAAGAATGTTGGCGATGAAACAGCAGCATATAGTATCCAGCACATCGCACAGCGACTGATCACCGAGTGGTTCGCGAGGCAAAAGAAATGCTGACGCAAGAACGACTTAAGGAGGTGCTGGATTACAATCCTGAGACTGGGGTTTTTCGATGGAGGGAATCGGTGGGTAATGTTCAGGCTGGTGCTGAGGCTGGGACTCCTAACGATAAAGGCTATATTGTGATTAGGGTTAATGGCCGTGATTATAAAGCCCACCGCCTAGCCATTCTCTACACCGATGGGTACATGCCAGAGAACACCGTAGACCACAAGGATCGTGTGCCATGGCACAACTGGCGGGACAACCTGCGCGAAGCATCCCAACAGTGCCAGTTGAGAAACTGCGGCACAAGGAGAGATAATTCTTCTGGTATTAAGGGGGTTTCTTGGAATAAGGGGGGTGGTAAATGGCAGGCTATGATAAGGGTTGATGGTCAGCAGAAAAACCTGGGGTCATTCAACAACCCCATTGAAGCCGCCTACGCCCGCTATGCCGCCGAACAGTGTTTGGGTTTTCAAGACTGCGATCTGAATTCAAGTGCGAAAAAGTACATCATAAAACAAGGAGGGGTATGCTGATAGAGAGGATATGCGCTGTATCGGGAACGACGAACATTTTATCGGGGTCGAACATATTCGAAGCGGTGATGGCGTTGATAATCACAGCGCTATACCTGACGGCTTGTGTGATTGTCCTTGTGATGTTTGTCGTAATTGGGTGGTTGATTGCCGCCATTGTCAAAAAAATATTCTTACGGGGGTTCGGAAAATGAATGAGGAGAAGGACGTTTGTTCCTGTAATAAAGGGGATGATTGCTGTAAAAAAACCGGTGACCATAGCCAGTGCTGCGGCCACCAGGTTGACCATGGCGAGTTTATTAACGAAGAAATGAAGGAAGGAGTTTGTGAGGACCCTATTGATTTGATCTGCCGTCAGCACCAATTCCCTCTCCCGGATGCCCCAGTAATGGCAAATGAGTCTATGCTCGACATGATCCTGGCGGGGAAGGAGGTAGAATTATCTGTCGACTTCTTCACAAAGCCCGAGGAGACGGGTGTCGCCTATACCGAGAGGGTGCGCGGGGAGATCCGGATTATTGAGAACAGCTCGGGCGAGAAGCTGGTCTTGATTTATTGTGAGGATGTTATGCCGGTTGGTATGTTACTTGAGCACGTGGAGCGGGGATTGTTCAGTATTGAGATTGAATTCCGCAAACTTGCCCAGTCGTACCTGAACAACAAATACGGGATGCTCCCGCTGAAGAAGGAAGTTTCTGGGTAATCGTTTTTTACAGTTGACAATTATTGTAAAACAATATACAATATAGATATTGTTTTTTCGGTAACTGTCAATTCAACTGGAGGAGCCTATGGCCGACAAAAAAAGGGGAGCCCCACGGAAACCCGAGGGGATTAAAAAGATCGGGATCTGCATTCGTCTTGATCCGGAGCTTGTGCTCTGGCTCAAACGGCAGGGCGGTTCCAGATCTAAACTGGTCAACACGCTGGTAAGATCCGCGATGTTGATCGACAAGCGCAATCGCGAATTCACGGGGGAAGCATGAGAGCAGTCAAAACGGATGAACTGATTAAGGCCCTCGACCATGGGAAGATTATTGCCAATCCCGAGTCGTGGAAGAATAACACTGCAGCCGTCACCGCAGTTTCCTCGCTTCTCACGTTGATCGTGGGAATCCTGGAGATTTTCGGGATCTCGATCCCCATGGATGATGGCGTGAAGGTCGGCATGGCAACGGCCCTGTGGTCGTGTGTCGGCGCGTTGAACGTGTTCGCTACGTTCGCCACCAGCGCCAAGGTCGGAATCACCAGTAGTATCGCTGCCAAAAGAGCGGCCAAGAAGGAGGTGAAGGATGCTTAAGGATTTTTGCGAAATATTCGTTGGGTTTGTTTTCTGCCTGGTAGTTGCGGTATTCATGTCATCGCTTTCCGGCTGCGCTGGCCGGGTCACGCCGGTCAGCTTGGAGGCCAAGGCCGATAATGGTTCTACGGCTATCATCAACCTCACCATCGCCGGATCTTCCTTCGGGTTCAATTCACCCCAGTCGGCAACCCCGAACCTGGGTGGGCTCGGTGACCTTACCAGCCTGGTACCTGGACTCGATTCGATCCTGCCGCAGGCAAAACCGACTGTCGTACCGCCGCTGGCACCTGTTCCTGAAGTGAAGCCGCCTGCAGCACTTG
>Ga0209417_1002541_pt1 | contig 27528 bp, 33 predicted proteins | sample RifGroF2_FD_184002 | JGI IMG/M metagenome (GOLD analysis project Ga0209417, IMG submission 184002) | Groundwater microbial communities from Rifle, Colorado, USA - Groundwater F2 (SPAdes) (version 2) | ecosystem: Environmental > Aquatic > Deep subsurface > Groundwater | place: Rifle, Colorado... | reverse complement strand
GTTTAGAAGCCATCTGGTTAAAAACATTTTTTAAGTGTAACCCTTATCATTGCTATTCTTACAACATTTTCTGCGGTTAAAGTTAAAATTTCAAAATCTTTAGATGCCCTTCTGAAATTATTTATCCAGGCAAAAGTTCTCTCAACAATCCATCTTTTGGGAAGAATAGCAAATTCATCCTTGATTTTCTTTGATATATCAATCATTAGCTTAAGAGTATCCTGTACATAATCTTTGGATGTGCCTCTATAACCTTCATCTGCAGAAAATGCTAATATGGATGGATATTTATCGGATGTTTCTTTGAATATATTACAGCCTGATTTTGTGTCGTGAATGTTTGCAGCATGAACTTTTATGTGTAATAAATCACCTAAGATGTCAACAGAAATATGCCTTTTCCTTCCTTTTATTTTTTTTCCCACCATCAAAGCCTCTTTCTTCACTATCATAAATGGTTTTAACGCTTTGGGAATCAACTATTGCATAAGAGGGAACAGGGTTTCTTTTCTCTTTCTCTCGGTGTTTCGTATTTAAAAAGTCTAAAACTCTTTCCCACACGCCTCTTTTACACAATCTATTATAATGGTCATAGACTGTTTTATACGGAGGAAAATCATTTGGCATCATTTCCCATTGGATTCCGCCTTTAATGACATAAAAAATTGCATTTACTATTGTTCTTTTAAGGTGATAGCCTTTATTTCCTCTTGGGTCTGGTCTTTCAAAAAAATGCTTTATTCCTTCCCATTCTTCATCTGTTAAATCGCTTGGATATCTTTTATTCATTGCCTCTCCTGAATTTTGCTCAGGAGTTTATAGACTATATTTTTATAGATTTTGTTTCTTTTTTAACAAGATGGCTTCTAAATAATTGTTCATTTGTAAGTTTAGAAATAACATTTAAAGCTTCATCAAGTACAATTTGTCTTAAGCTTCTAATTTCTTCTTTAGTTCTTTCGACCAATATATCAACTAATAACTTTCCAAGATCAGTATCTCCATTTTTTGCATATTCCTTTTGAGCTGTATATAAAGAACAATTAAAACCAACATCAGATGCTTGATTTAATACATTTATATTTTGTTTTTGGCTTTCTTGAATGTAATTATAAGTAAGGTCATCAACTCTCTTCATTATAATTTTTTCCAGCTCAGGGTGAAATTCTAAAAAATTCCTCTTAAAATTTTCTAATATTACTTGTTTGTAATGCTCTTCAGATACTATGTTATAGTTTTGTATTACCTGTAAATTATTAGAATTGTGTCCAGACGTTTGATTTTGATTATTTAAAAATTTTTTAAAAAAATTAAACATTTTTATCTTTTTTTGTTTCAATATTTGAATTTCCACCAATTTGGATATTTACACTGTTTGAACCACTTTTCTGTATTTGCTTATTAGTAAGGGTTTTAGAATTATTATTAAATAATAAACCTACTATAAAAAGGATAATTCCAGTTCCAATTCCACTAAATACCCAAGTTTTATTAGCTAAAAACCATTCCATATAATTTCCCTTTCTACCGTATAACCACGTTCACCAACCGATTAGGCACAACAATAACCTTCACAATCTGCTTGCCCTCGGTGTACCCCTGAATCTTCTCGCAGCTCAATGCGGCAGCTTCCACGTCTGCATTCGGCGCATTCACCGGCATATCTACTGTGTCACGCAATTTGCCGCAAACCTGTATGGCGATGGTTACATTCTCGGATTTTGTGAGGTTTTCATCATACTCAGGCCACGGCTGCTCGTGAATAGAGAACTCCCCGCCAAAATCAGCCCACACTTCTTCAGACAAATGCGGGGTCACAGGCGCCATAATCCTGACCAGCGTGAATATTGCGTAACTCAATACTGCTTTGTTAATGTCAGGTGTTTTTAAATAATCATAAATACTGTTTACAAATTCACGGTACTTGCTTATTGCAGTATTGAACTGGAACTCATTAGCGATATCATTAGTTATACCCTTGATTACCCGGTGGGTTTCCCGCACAAGATCACGGTTTTCCTTGGATAATTCATCGATGTTTATAACAGGGTAATCGAATACAAGGTTGTCTCTACAGGTATAAATAAGCCGCCATACCCTGTTAAGGAATTTGTAACATCCCTCCACGCCAGCATCCAGCCAGTCAAAATCCCTTTCCGGCGGGGAATCGCTAAGAATAAAGAATCTGGCTGTGTCAGCGCCGAAATTTTGGAAAATTTCATCCGGGTCTACGGTGTTACCCTTGGATTTACTCATTTTAGAACCGTCTTTTAACACCATCCCCTGAGTTAATAGGTTTTCAAATGGCTCATCAAAGTTCAACAAGCCCCTGTCCCTGAGAACTTTCACGAAAAAGCGTGAATATAAAAGGTGCAAGATAGCGTGCTCAATGCCGCCCACGTACTGGTCAACGTTCATCCACTTATTAACAAGGCTGGAATCAAACACCTTTTCGCTGTTTTTCGGGTCAATGTAGCGCAGATAGTACCAACTACTGCATATAAATGTATCCATAGTGTCGGTCTCACGTTTTGCAGGCGCATCACATACAGGACAGGTAGTATTTACAAACGTTGGCGAGGTGACGATTGGTGACTTGCCCTGAACCTGGAAGTCTACATCTTTCGGCAACAATACAGGCAGGTTTTCATCCGGTACAATGCCGCACTTTTCGCAATAAATCATAGGTATCGGCGCGCCCCAGTAGCGCTGACGGCTGATTAACCAATCTCGCAGCCTGAACTGTACTTGTGAATGCCCGGCATTATTTTGCTCTGCCCATTCTGTGATTTTCTGCTTGCCGGTTTCATTATCCAGACCGTTGAACTGACCTGAGTTTACCATTGTGCCGGGTTCTGTGTAGGCTTCATTTAATGGTTCATCGTCTTTTTTAATAACCTGCACGATAGGCAATTCAAACTTCTTAGCAAAAGCAAAATCCCTGGTGTCATGCGCAGGTACGCCCATAACTGCGCCTGTTCCGTATTCCAGCAGAACATAGTCGCCTGTCCAAATTGGCACTTTCTCGCCGTTGAACGGGTTAATTACGTGTGTGCCGAGCAGGACACCGGTTTTTGGACTGTCGGTGGACTGTCTTTCTATTTCGGTTAGTTTTTTGGCGTTTTCTATGTATTCTTCAACTTTTTGCCTATTCTCAGGTGTGATTAATTTGTCGATGTCCGGGTATTCCGGCGAAATAGCCATAAATGTCACTCCAAACACTGTGTCCGGCCTTGTTGTGAATACCGGTATCTCCATGCCTTCAATTTCAGCCACTTTGAATTTCAGCACAGCCCCGTAGGACTTGCCGATCCAGTTTTTCTGCATGGTTTTAACTTTTTCCGGCCACCCCGGCAGCTTGTCTAAATCCTGCAAAAGCTGCTCTGCGTAGTCTGTTATCTTTAAAAACCACTGGGAAAGTTTTTTCTTTGTGACTTCCTCGTCACAACGCCAGCATTTCCCGTCAATTACCTGCTCGTTGGCCAGTACTGTTGCGCATTTTTCGCACCAGTTAACCGGGGATTCCTTTTTATATGCCAGCCCTGCCTTGTAAAACTCCAAAAACAGCCACTGCGTCCATTTATAATAATCTTCCTTACAGGTTGCGACTTCTCTGTTCCAGTCATAAGCCAGACCAAGCTGCTTGAGCTGTGTTCTCATGTAGTCTATATTTGTAAATGTCCATTCCGCCGGGTTCCTGCCAGACTGGATTGCCGCGTTCTCTGCTGGCAGACCGAAGCTATCCCAGCCCATTGGGTGCAGCACGTTGAACCCCGTCATTTTCTTAAAGCGCGCTATGACGTCTGTGATGGTGTAATTCCTCACGTGGCCCATATGCAGGCGGCCTGAGGGGTAGGGGAACATTGACAGGGCGTAGTATTTGGGTTTATCCGACTCGTTCGGGGTAGTATATATGCCCTTTTCTTTCCACACTTTCTGCCAGTTTTTCTCTATTTCCTGCGGAATATATTGTTCTCTCAACTCAATCGCTCCTTTTTGTTTACGGATTTATAGGTAAATTATATATTAAAAATCTGCTATAAAAACCAATAAATCCTCAATTTGTCATGCTGAAACAAGTTCAGCATGACGTTAGGGAGCTCCGTCGGCCAGCTAAATTAAGTTCGGTGCGTTAGCACCCATATGGTGAATACCAAATCCTTTTCAGTTATTATAATAACTTATTATGAATTTTAATAACAAATTTGATAAAAAAATCATTTCTTTCCCGCAAATGGGAAATCTTTATATACCCGTATGCGCCTTATTAAAGGCAATGGGGGCAGATAATGTACTCCTTCCTGCCAATAACAAACAGACATTAACTCTCGGTACAAGACACAGTATTGAAACAATGTGCCTGCCTTATAAAATGAACCTGGGCAACTACATTCAGGCTCTGGAAATGGGCGTAAATACCCTTATTATGTTTCAGGCGCCGGGCACATGCCGCCTCGGTTAAAGGTCAAAAACAATCATCTCAAAATTAAGAGAGCTCGGATATGACTTTGAGATGATTGTTTTTGACCTTTATGGGGGCAAATTTAAGGAAGTCATAAACAAATTCAGCCTGGCAACAGGCAATAAAAGCATGATCAGTGCACTTAAAGGTATAAGGGCTGGTCTTGCCAAATTTAATGCATTAGATAAAATTGAAAGGGAACTCTTATATTTAAGGCCCAGGGAAATAAAACCCGGCAAAGCGGAAAAAATTTACAAACAGGGGGTGGCAATGATTCACAAATCCGAGTCACCAAGGCAGATTAAAGAAGTCGTTGATGAGATTATGTCCAGATACAGCAAAGTAAATATTGATAAAAGTAAAGAAATATTAAAAATTTTCCTGACAGGGGAATTTTTTGTTCTGCTTGATCCTTTTACTAATATGAACATTGAAAAAGAATTAGGGTTATTAGGCGTGGAAGTACACAGGCAAATCATGCTGGCTGACTGGATTGGCCAGTCCCTTATTCCAAAGATAATCAGGAAAATCGAAACCCATAAAGAACGCGCTATAAGAACCGCACAGCCATACTTAAAAAGGATTGTCGGAGGGGAATGCATTGAAAGCGTGGGTGATGCTGTATATGCCGCTGAACAGGAAGTTGACGGCGTTGTTCATATCGGCCCGTTTAACTGTATTCCTGAAATACTCAGCCAGTGCATACTTCCGCACATTAGCCGCAAGGAAAATATTCCGGTCATTTCCCTGTTAATGGACGAACATACAGGAAAAGCCGGGTTTATGACAAGGCTTGAGGCCTTTGTCGATTTAATGAAGAGAAACAAAAAAGTGATGCAAATAGCCTGAAAAGGAGGTTTATAAATGAAAATCGGTATACCACGGGGAATGAATTACTACAATTTCTATCCGTTCTGGCATGGATTCTTTACTTTTCTTGGTATAGAGCCAGTTTTATCCTCAAAAACAACTAAAAAAACAGTACTTCAAGGCAGTCAGCTGGTTGTACCTGAAACATGTCTGCCTGTAAAAATATATATGGGTCACGTGCTTGACCTGATTGATAATAAAAAAGTGGATGTTATCTTTGTGCCGAGCCACCAGTCAATTGCGCCGAAGATTTATAACTGCTCAAAGATTAGAGGACTTCCTGATCTGGTGAGAAACGTGGTAAAAAGGAACTTCCTGCTTATTGAGCCAACCCTTGATAAGTCAGAGAAAAAACAGGGACTGTATGAATACCTGTACGAATCCGTAGCTCCTCTTGGTATTACGGACAAAAAGCTTATTAAAAAAGCCTCAAAAGCCGGGTGGGAATACCAAAACCGCTTTAATGCAATGATGAGGTCAGGTATGAAACTTGATGAGGCATTGGATTGCGTTGTTAAAGGCAAATTCGTAGAACATAAAGAAGATGACACAGGTAAATACCAGATAAACGTTGCTGTTCTTTCACATGCATATAACCTTTATGACGAGAAAGTCAGCATGAAAATATTTAAAAAGCTTGAAGACCTTGGCATAAGGTCATATATTGCAGAAAATCTTTCCATGGACGAAATGAAGAAAGGATTCATGGTGTTAAACACACACCTTTACTGGGCAAATGAATATGAAGTGACAGGCGCAGCAGGCCATTATCTTGTTGATAAGAAGATCGATGGTGTTATAACATTAACTTCATTTGGATGCGGGCCTGATTCTATTATGGTTGAGAGAATTACAAGGTACGCAAAAAGACTAAGCAAACCGCTTTTAAACCTTACAGTGGACGAACATACAGGCGAGGCAGGGTTTATTACCAGACTTGAAGCCTTTACTGATATGCTGCTGAGAAGAAAGAGGGAAAGTGTGATTAAATCCCTATCAAAGCAGTTTGGAGAAAGAAAAGAAGAAAAATTAGTTCAGAATAGAACATAAGCCGAAAGGCGATAAGCAGTGATTAAAAAGGGATTTATATACATAATCCTCATATTTCTGGCCATAATTTCAATTGGTCCATTTCTGTGGCTGGTTTCTACAGCTCTTAAATCCCAGAATGAGAACATATTCCAGTTCCCCCCGCAATTCATTCCACAGCATATCACTTTTGAAAACTTTACCGGAGTATGGAAAGCTGTACCGTTCGCAGCTTACATAATTAACAGCTTTATAGTTGTTTTTTTTACTGTAGTACTTAACTTAATACTATCCGCACTTGCTGCATACCCACTTGCCAGAATGAATTTCAAAGGGAAAACTCTGATATTTTATGCAGTGCTTGCGACAATAATGGTTCCATTCCAGGTAATTATGGTTCCTGTTTCCCTTATGGTTTTAAGGTTAAACATGGTAGATTCTGTTTCTGACTTTGCGGGTTTTACAGGGTTAATCCTGCCCTTTGCAGTAAACGCTTTTGGAATATTTTTAATGCGGCAGGCTTTTCTTGCTATACCAAAGGAGTTGGAAGAAGCCGCTGTTATGGATGGGTGCAATGCTTTTGACATATGGTTGAAGATTTTAATGCCGCTAGTTAAGCCCGCACTTGCTACGCTGGCTGTATTCACTTTTGCCGGTGCATGGAGTGAGTTTCTCTGGCCAAGTATCGTGCTTTCCCGACAGGAAATGTACACACTACCTGTCGGATTAACCCATATACAGAGTGCGTTCAGCGCAAACTGGCGATATATTGCAGCAGGGGCAGTGATTTCAATAATCCCTATTCTGATATTTTTCCTCTCGCTCCAGAAATATTTCATAAGCGGGACAATGCAGGGCGCTGTTAAGGAATGACGGTTCTTGAGGAAGTTAAATACCGACTTGAGGGGTATTGTTGCAAATGCGGCGATTGTTGCAGGTTTTTATACTGCGTTGAGCCTTTAACAGAGTTGGGGTTCAAATTTATGAAACTTATTTACCCTAAATACAGGCGCTTTAAAATTATTGGAAAAGACAAAAACGGGATTATTCTTGCCTGCAAGCTGATAAGAGAGGATGGATTATGTCCTGATTATGAAAACCGGCCTGATATATGCAGGGATTATCCAAATCCGAAAAAAATTTACGCAGGCGGCAGGCTATACAAACGGTGCACGTACAAACTACTCCCGGGGCGGACGTTTGAGGACTTTCTTCTTAACGAAGAAGAAGGGCAGGAACAATCCACCGATAAATAACGGTATGCCAAAGCCCATCGCAATAAGGGTAATGACCACTGTTATTCCAAGCGAGGCTAATATGCTGGTAACAAGCAATCTTTTATTTAATGTTTGAGTAGTTTCCTCCTGGCTCTCATCAGGAACATTTGCGCCGCAATAGTCGCAATACCTTGCATCTTCCTGTAATGTTCTTCCGCAAACCTGACATTTCATAGTTTTAATCCTTTATCTTAATCAACATTATAGGACACTTAGATTCAGCAAGCACTTTTTTTAACGTCATTGCCCGAAACTGAGACATAGTCCCATGCCAGGCAATAGCTATAAAATCATTATTATTTTTCTCTGCAAATGTGACTATTTCATCACCCGGATCACCCTGCGCCATAGAAACGCTCATATTTATATGGTTATGATTCTCCATGACCGGGGAAAACCGTCTTATAAACTCTTTTGACCAGGATGCCCACTCATGTTGCGGGTAATCTTCATAATAAGGTGCGGTAAACCCTCCTTCCTCTTTTATGGGTTCTGCTTTTGACTGGCATATATGCAACAGTTCAATTTTAGCAGTTGTTTTTCTAAGTATTTCCACTGCTGGAGCTAATGCCTGTGCGGAGCCCGGAGCACCATTAAGCGGAATAAGCGCTCTGTGCGGTACCCACTTCCCGTTTATAATATTCATATAAGAATCTGGTTTTATGAGAAATATTGGTTTGAAAGTACCTTCAATAACTCCGGCAGTTGTGCTGCCCATCCTTCTTGTTTCATCTGCAGTCTTTCCATGTGTCCCCATAATAATATAATCGCTCTTTTCTCCTTCCTCAATTATTACGGTTTCAGGCACTCCTGAGCGTTGCGAAATCATAAAAGAATCCAGTTCAGCAGTTTTTATGTTTAATTTCTTTATAAGTTCTTCCTGTGTAAGCACCTCATCTGACACATAAAGAATACAAAGATTCAAGCCAAGAAGCTCCGCAATACTTTTTGCGGGGATAAAAGCCTTTAACGAGGCTTCAGAACCATCAAGTGGCAATAATACTTTCCCTATCAATGTAAATATCCTTTCTTTCACCTTTCCACACTATTGAAAATTCAATACTTTCCCATTCCTCAGGCAGATGAGGATCAAACCAGAAGCCGTCCTCAGCATAATACAGCCCTGCAAACCCCATCACAACAGACATCCACGCCCCGCCAGCGGATGCAATATGCACACCTCCCGCTGCATTCCCGAACTCGTTGCCAATATCTATCTGGGCATTTTTCAGGAAATATCTATATGCATCCTGAATTTTTCCTGTTCTTGCAGCAATTATGCAATGTATGCTCGGGCTTAAGGAACTGCCGTGACCGCATCTTTTTTCATAAAAGTCATAATTTATAGCTACGTCTTCCTTTGAGAATCTTCCCCCAAAAAGAAACATAAACATTAAAACATCTGCCTGCTTTACAACCTGGGTTTTTGAGGTTTTTTCCCTGCCTAAGATCACATCCATAGGCACTGTTCTCGGTTCATATTCGTTCAGGTCTATATATTCAAGGTTATAGTATCCTTTAAACTGTTCATAAAGCCCTGTTTTAGGATTTAAACCGGAATATATTTTGTCCGTGATCTCTTTCCATCTCTCAGTTTCCTCATCTTTAATGTTTAGTTTTTCTTTGGTTTTTATGGCAACATCAAAATTATTCCTTACAAGATAGTTTGTATAAGCATTATCATCAACCAGTTCGTGGTATTCATCAGGCCCGATAACTTTGTTTATATGATACAAGCCATCATCCTCTTTTGTTATATAGCTTTCACAATACCTGGCTGTCTCAAAAATCATTTCTGCGCCATAATTTACAAGAAAATCCTCATCACCCGTTGCCTCCCAATACTTCCATACTGTATAGGCAATATCAGGAGAAATATGTATTTCATGCTTGCCGGAGAGAATAGGGATAACCTCGCCGTTTGGCAAAATTGCAACACTTGGAGCTGCCTCCAGTCCTGTGTCTGTGGATTCCCATGCGTATGATGCACCCTTGTATCCTTCATTTATAGCGTTTTGTCTTGCACCGTTCAGAGTATTATACCTGTACATTAACAAAGCCCGCGCAATTTCAGGTTTTGTAAGAATAAAAAATGGCAGAAGATACATTTCCGTATCCCAGAACACATGGCCCATGTATGATTCGCCTGACAGGTTTCTTGCGGGGATAGAGCAGCTATTGCCGCTGAATTCCCCTGAGTTTACCAGGTGGTATGTAGCAAAATTAACTAATCTCTGATCATATACATTGCCTTTGATTAATATGCGGGATTCTTGCCATCTTTCCGCCCATTTAGCCTTATGTTGATCAAAGTTTTTATCAAAAGAGTCCATGGGATGGCCATTTAGCGAACACAAACTTTCTATTGCATAGCATTTACCGAGTTCTGCTCTCCATTCGAAGTTTTCATAACTGCCATTATAAGAATTTTCAATGTAGTATATATGGACGTCCTTAGCTTCAAATGTGCTTTTCTGGAAAATCTTCAGCTCTCTGTCTGAATATTTTGTTTTCATGTGTACTAAAGCAAAATTTCGGGACTCGCTGTTCATATTCAATAAATAGCCAAACTCGGCGACACCACAGTCGATTCCGGTTGTTACCCTTATATTTCCTGTGTAGTTTTCCGGTTTTATGACAAGCAATTTTCCCATCCCGTTTTTGTTGGCAAGGGATATGTATTTTAATATTTTTATATTAGTAATTCTGCCGTGCTTATCCTTGTTTTTCCATTCCCGAACAGCTATGCCCTCAGCAAAATTAACAGACCTTGAATTCTCTATAACTTCCTGGGTTCGCAGGTTAAGCAGTTCATCATCGACATAAATTTTTATTCTGGTCCAGTCAGGGATTTTAACCAGAAAGTTAAATTCATCGTCAGGCCCCTGGACATACATATTTCCAATAAAAGAAGCCGGGTTGCAATCAGGATAAAACTCTTCAAGGCTGTTTCGCGTGCCTATATAGCCGTTACCCAGCGATAAAATTGATTCTATTTCCCTTTCCCGCAAGTGAGAAAAGCTTTTTTCAATGGTTATACTTAAATCAGAGATCCCCATAATAAGGGATTATGACCGGTATCACACACTTTGTCATTGCCCCGAATAACTACCCTTTTCGAAAAACTTTACATTAAAAATAGAAATCACCATTATGATAACCAGCAATACCACGCCTGCTGCAGAAGCATACCCAAGATCGAGGTTCTCAAATGCCCGCTGGTATATATAATACACAATAGTCTTGCTTGAATTAAGCGGCCCACCCTTAGTCATTACATATATTTCAACAAATACTTTCATTGCTGATATAGAACTAATGATACTTACAAGAGTTATCGCCGGCATCAGATGAGGGATAGTGACAGCCAAATGTTTCTGAATTGAGGTAGCCCCGTCTATTTCAGCGGCTTCCCAGAGGTCTTTTGGCACAGTAGTTAAGTATGCAAGGTAAACAACCATATAATAGCCCAGCCCCTTCCATATCGTCACAAACATAACAGCATACAAAGCAGTATCAGGATTTGTAAGCCAGCCGGTCGAAGCATATACCCATTTCCAGGCAATCCCGGCTACTACAAGTGATACAATAACCGGAATATATATAATTGTCCTAAATATGTTTATACCGACGAGTTTTCTGTTCACGATTATAGCTATAATCAAGGGCAGAACTACCAGTAATGGTACAACTCCAAGGACATAAATAAACGTATTAAGCAGGGTTTTCCAAAAAATTGGGGCATTAAAAAGACTTGTATAATTATCAAGGCCTACCCATTCAGGATTATAAATGTCATGACGGTAGCTTTTAAAGCTCAGAAGGAAGGATTCAAAAAAGGGGATAAAAAAGAAAAATACAAGAATAACCCCCGCAGGGATCAGGAACAGGTATGGAACAAAGGTTTTGTAATAGTTTTTTGGCATATTAGAACTATAATACAACATAAAAAAAGAACCGCCTTTTTTAAAGCGGCTCTTTTTATATCAATATCTGGTTAACTTAACTTTTGAGGCCCAGAAGTCTCTTATACCACGAGAATTCAGCAACTTCAATACCATTAAAAGTTGTACTGGTTCTCTGTTCCATTAAGTATTTTTCGAATTCTTCATTCACTGTTACAGAAGGATTTTCTTTACCTTTGTCGGTTAAAGCTACCATTTTTGCGGCCTCCATATTTATTAACCATTACTAAAATTTATTAAAATACTGGACGATTCCCTTAATATATGGTATTAAATTCAGAGCAGATGTTAATTTTTGATTATAATAAGTGTCCAGTTTACACAATATCATTGTTATAATTTACCACAAGTAGAACAAAATTTCTAGTCAACAAAAAGGACAATATTATTAAATTTTTTTTACATAAAATAAAAATAACATACAAACCCCTTTGATATAAATAGTTTCAAGTTTTTTACAACTTCATATTTTTTGTAAAAAAATATAAATTTAGCTTAACATTTCGTATTTATTGACATTCAGGCACAAACTGCCTTGCTAATGGCCTCTATTAATCTTGAAACGCCTGTAATTTCAATCTTTTCAGGCATCCCTTTTAAAGGCAAATTAGAATTAGGTACTATAACCCTTTTAAAACCAAGTTTTTTAGATTCATTTATTTTGTATTCAAGGTTTCTTACCGGCCGTATTTCGCCGGAGAGCCCGATTTCGCCCATTATCACAGTATTAGGATCCACGTTTACGTTTCTTGCACACGTCGCAACAGCCAAAGCAATACCCAGATCAGCAGACGGTTCCTGTATATCTATTCCCCCTACCGCATTAACATATACGTCCTGCTTGCTTAAATTGAGGCCCACTCTTTTTTCCAGTACAGCCAGGATCTGAAGGACCCTGTTATATTCAATTCCCGTAGCCACACGCCTTGGAGAAGGGTAAGAAGTCGGGCCTACAAGCGCCTGGATTTCTACCAGAAGGGGTCTTGTACCTTCACTGCTGGCAATTACAACACTTCCCGGCACAGAGGTATCACCTCGTTCTGAAAGGAATAACATGCTGGGATTTTTAACTTCAGTCAAACCAGAGTCTTCCATATTAAACACGCCAAGGTTATTCGTGCTTCCAAAGCGATTTTTTATTGTCCTTAAAAGCCTGTAGGATTTATACCTGTCTCCTTCAAAGTAGAGAACTGTGTCCACCATATGTTCCAGGACTTTTGGCCCGGCAATAACGCCGTCTTTTGTGACATGACCTATTACAATTACGGTGATGCCGCTTGTTTTTGCTAAAGTCATAAAAGCAGAACAGCATTCCCTTACCTGGCTTACACTTCCTGGAGAACTTGTTATTTCTGTTGTATAAACAGCCTGAATACTGTCAACTATCACAATTTCCGGTGATAATTCATTAATTCCCCGTTTTATTTCTTCAACGTTTGTTTCCGCAAGGATATAAAGGTTATCAAAGTTTACACTAAGCCTGTCTGCCCTTAATTTAATTTGTTTTTCTGACTCTTCCGCTGAAACATACAGAGTTTTTAAACCCTTTTTGGCAAGATTGCCGCATGATTGCAGGGTTAATGTGGATTTTCCTATTCCCGGGTCGCCTCCTATCAATACAAGCGAGCCCTTGACAAGTCCTCCGCCAAGCACGCTATCAAGTTCAGCCATGCCAGTACTGTATCGTGTATTTTCATCAAGGCTAACATCCTTCAATAACTGAGGAACTGATTGATTCAGGGAGGTTTTAAATATTTTTGATACTTCTTTTGTGATTATTTCTTCAACAAGACTTCCCCAACTTGCACAATCAGGGCATTTGCCCAGATAACCCGAAGTTTCGTATCCGCAGTTCTGGCATATCCATTTTGATTTTGTCTTGACCATAGTTAAATTTAAGCCTGAATAAGTTTACCTTTATTTATTATTTCCTGATAAAGAAAGTCGCCTTTACCTGCATTTTCGTACTCCTCAACTGAGTAAGGGTCAGGAGATATCATAATATCAACATCCCGGGCTATTCTCATTAATGTACAAGTTTCTTCAAGATAACTTTTCCCAAAATCAGGAGATACTATGGCAACATCAATGTCACTATAGCTTTTTGCTGTATCGTGTGCATAAGATCCAAACAGGTAGGCTTTCTCTACCCTTATATTATGAGCCTCTATAGCTTTTATGTATTTTTTTACAGTCTCTATAATTTGTTTTTTAACCATAAATAAAGCTCTTTTGTTTGTTCCATAGTATTATTTACGAATTCATCGGTAAAATCAAGCTGAAGCTTTGCCCTTTTATCAGGATATCGTGTCCCATAATAGTAAACTAGTAACCTATCCATTAATTTCAGAGTTTGTTCAGATAGTTCTTCAATAATGCCGGTATCTTTGGCTAATTTGGCTAAATTATGCGTTTTCTCAGGTATTTGGCCTGTTTGTTTAACATAAATGGCTTTTAATACTTTTTCAATTGCCTGCTGACACATCACCATCGACCATAAGTACTTTTTGCCCTGAAAACAATGCTCGGCCGTACTTATATCTTCTTCTGCAAAATTCAGCCATGCCTGAATGTTTTTTTCCAAAGTTGTTCTCCCTAGCCTTTTTCAGCTTTCCCCACGCCATCCGGGACAAGCCTATATCCGCCTCCATAAACGGTTTCAATATATTTTTTATTAGGAATGGATTTTTCAAGTTTTGCCCTTAAATGCCTAATGTGAACCCTTACAGTTTCTACATCGTCATCAGGTGAATAACCCCATACATTCTTTAAAAGTGTGCCGGATGCTACTGTCTGACCGTGATTTTGCAAAAGACAATTAACAATTTCAAATTCTATGGGAGTAAGTTTTAGTTCATTACCCTGAAATTTTACACTAAGGTTTTCCGGAATCAGGGTAATATCACCAACTGTTAGTATTTCAGGCTTTTTGAGAGATTCGGGAGTTGAAGCAGATCTCCTAAGCAGCGCCCTAACCCTGACTTTAAGCTCTTCCAGCTCAAATGGTTTTACAAGATAGTCATCCACGCCTGCATTGAAGCCCTGAACTTTATCCTGAAGCATTCCAAGTGCTGTAAGCATAAGTATTGGAGTATCCTGTGTATCTTCATTCTGTCGGATTCTTTGTGCAACAGTATAACCGTCCACCTCGGGCATCATTACATCAAGGATAACAAGGTCAGGCATTTCCTGTTTCGCAAGAGCAAAACCCTTAACACCTTCAGGACTGGCTATAACTTCATGTCCCATTAACTCAAGATTTATTTTAACAAGTTCCAGAATTGAAACATCATCATCCACAACCAGTATCTTACTCATGCTGTTCTCCTTTATTAATAATTAACTGTTTAATAACCTGTATAAATTCTTGTGCTTCTTTAAGTTCTTCTTGAATAGTCTGTTTAGTAGGCTTAAAGGAAAATGTATAGTCACTTTTATGCCTATTATCAAAAAGTTTTGTGTATATTTTACTATATCTATTATCTACTTGTTTTGTTTTAACAAATTCACGATTAAACCAAGCTCGAAGCTGGTTATGTTTAGAAGTTATAAAACCAAGTTTTTGTGCCAAAGCTGATACAGCGTAAAAAACTGCATAATAAACTCTATTTTGAGCATTTGATAAGCGATTATTATCTATATTTATCTTTGCATCCTCAAAAGATTCATCAGATTTTAAAAGCCAATTATTAATTAAAATTTCTTTATCTTCCATAGTAAAAGCCCTTTTTAACCTCGTTAAAATATATCCAGTTTAAATTTAATTCTTCTAATGTTGTTGGCTGAAAATCAATAATAACGTCATGTTCAAGTTCTATTTCAAGGGTTTCTCCATGCACATCTGTTTCACTGCTTCGATCTTTTTCAAAAATTGCAGCTATATCAATATCACTGTCAGGCCCGGCTGTTCCTTTGGCATAAGAGCCGTACAGGTAAAGCCCTACAAAATCTTCGTACTTTCTTAATATATCTCTTAATTCTTGTGCTATTTCTTTTGCATCCATATCTCTAACGCTTTTTGGTCAGTAATTATTATAACATTATTAAATTACTTAGACTATAATCCCTTACCTATAGGATTAAATCTGCATTTACAGTTATTATACTGTTTCTTAAAGGGGAGGTATAGCTATGAGTATTTGTGGAATTGATACAAATAATATTGTTAGCGCATTAAATTTGCAGGCGCCAAAACCAGAAGCAGCTAAAATTGATGGTTTAAGTGAAATTTTCGATACTTTTTCCGAGTCGGAAGAAGCCTCAAAATTTAAAGAAATAGTAAACAAATATGACATTACAAATATTTCAAGAAACGAACTTAACCAGATGTATAAAGAATTACATGATAATGGACTAATAAGCTTGAAAGATATGCTTGTTACTTTTGATCCTACCAGAATACCCGGCTGGCAGGACGGAGTATCCAGTATTTCCGGCTGGAAAGTCAGCAGTAATCCTGATCAAAAGATGAACGTTCTGGAAGGGTTAAAAACACAGGCAGAATGGTATAAAAAATTCGGAGATCCGCAATTCCAAAACCGCTACGATGAAAATCTTGAACTGGCCAGGAAAATTCACTATTTCCAAACTTAAGCTTTAATTATCCTCAATAAATATCCCTTGTCCAAGTGGATAATTTTATGGATAATTAATATTATGGTTCTGGTAAATTATGCTGACCGCAAGCTAACCTGCAAGATTGTTTACTACGGGTCTGGAGAGAGCGGCAAAACAAGTAATTTAATATATATCTACAACACGCTTGATTCTGCAATCAGGTCAGATATGACATGCCTTGAAGGATTAAACGAAAGAACCCTGTTTTTTGATTTTTTATCAATAAATTTAGGCGATATAAAAGGTTTTAATACAACTTTCAGTCTTTATACTACTCCCGGACAGATGGAATACAATGCAGCCAGGAAAATAATCTTGAACGGAGTGGACGGTATTATTTTTGTTGCTGATTCTTCTGTTAAAAAAAGACAGGAAAATATAAAAAGTTTCAACAACATGCTTGAAAACTTTAAAGAATTTAATTTAAGTCCTGAAAACATACCAGTAGTCCTGCAATATAATAAAAGAGACCTTGATGACGTTCTTAGCTTTGATGAACTGGAAAATGACCTCAATAAATTTGGTTTTCCGAGTTTTGAAGCTGTAGCCATCGAAGGCCGGGGAGTGTTTGCTGCGTTAAAGTCTGTCAGTAATTCTATACTGGCAAATTTACAATAAGGGGAGAAGAAGATGGACGATATAAGATGGAAACAGCGGTTTCAAAATTTTGAGAAAGCCTATAAAAAACTTAAAAAAGCTGTAGATAGTTATAAACAAAATCCTGAAGATGATTTAATCCAAATGGCATTAATTCAAGCGTTTGAGTTCAATTTTGAATTAAGCTGGAACCTGGTAAAAGATTTTCTTGAATACGAAGGAATAATAGTAAAATTCCCTCGTGACACTATAAAAGAAGGCTATCAAGCTAATATAATAGTTAATGGGGAAATTTGGATTGAGATGATTGAGGATAGAAATTTAACATCACATACTTATAACGAAGAACAGGCTAAAAAAATAATTGATAAGGTAATTAATACATACCTTTCTGAATTTGAAAAATTATGTTCTTATTTTAAAGAAAGGTTATAATATGGAAGAATTTGGCCTGAGCGAAAAAACCATAAATCTTATAAGAAATTTCTTCAAACTTTATCCACAGGTTGAAGAGGTTAAAATATATGGTTCCCGGGCTAAAGGAAATTATAAAAGAGGTTCTGACATTGATTTTGCAGTTTTTGGCGATTGTGAGGATATCATTGGAAAACTATCAGCCGGTTTAGACGAATTGCCTACTCCTTATAAATTTGACGTAACAGATTATAATTCCTTAACTCACCAACCACTTAAAGACCACATAGACAGAGTAGGAAAGCTTTTTTATAAAAAGGAAAACAAAAATGAGTAATCTGCTAAAGTTTATAGATAAACAGGAAGATAATGACTTGTTAAACTTAAACTCGCAAAACAAGCTTATTATATTCGGTTCTCTTATAAGTTCTGTTTTAATAGTACTCACAGCTTGGGTCGTTATCAGCAATACCCAGAAAACCATACTGCAAAGCTACCATGACTTTGGCACAATGCTTGCAAAAACCCTTGCTGCCAATAGTACAGAATTGATAACAAATTTTGAAAATAGAGAAAATCAAATAAAACTTAAAGAATATACCCAAAACGTCGCAACCAGCAGTGAAGATATTTCATACCTTATTTACAGAGATAAGGAAGGGAATATACTATATTCAAATAAGTCTGAAAATAAACACTCATCAGGCGTTGAAGTCAGTCATCCGCTAACTTCGATTATAAACGGCCAGAAGCAGATAATAGGATCTATACAGCTTGGCCTTACCGGACATACTATGGATATTGTGGGAAAAGCCACAAGAACCCTTATGATTGTCATCTTCAGCATTGCGTGGATTTTGTCTATAGCTGCAGTGTTCATAAATACTCTGCTCCTGACCAGACAGATAAAGCTTCTTTCAGACGGGGTTAAAAAGATTTCATCAGGGGAATTCGGGTATAAAATTAAGTCCAAAGACTTGTGGGGAGACGTTAAACACCTTTTCGAATCCTTTAATAATATGTCAGGTAAACTCAGGCAGTATGAAGAAAAGAATATTGACCAGCTAACCTATGAAAGAAACAAGCTGGAAGCGGTCTTAATGAGTATCGCAAACGGAGTTATAGTCTGTGACAGGACTGATACTGTTGTATTGGCCAATAATGCGGCAATTGATATGCTGGAAACCAGTATAAAAAACTTAATTTCAACAAAAATAACTGACTACTACGACACAAATGGCGAACTATGCTTTGTATCTAAAGTAAAAGAATTTAAGGATACTCCTTATGAGGGGCTTGAGTCTAAAAACCTGGAATGCCAGATACAGATCGACAGAAAAATATTAAAGACAATAATTTCCCCGCTTTATACAATTTACGACGAGTATCTGGGTTATGTCATTGTATTGCGTGATATAACCAAGGAAGCGGAGATTGATAGGATAAAAAATTCCTTTATTTCAAACGTCAGCCATGAGTTGAGAACGCCTGTAACTGTTATTAGAAGCTATATAGATACTCTTTACAACTATGAGAATGAATTTGATGAAAAAACCAAAAGGGAATTTTTATCAGTAATTAACCAGGAATCCAACAGATTAAACAAGATGGTTAATGATATTCTTGATTTTTCACGACTGGAATCTCCGAATGTAAATCTTGAGAAATCTCTTTGCGATATAGAGCCTTTATTAGAGCTTACTGTAAACTCAACTAAAGTGCTTGCAGAGGAAAAGAAAATTAGTTTTTCTATAATGACAGAGCCTGACCTGCCAAAAGTAGTAATTAACCCTGAAAGCATAGAAAGAGCGCTAAAAAATCTTTTATGTAATGCTATAAAATACTCTCATCCAAACGGCAGGGTGAAGATCCGGGCAGAAATAGACAGGACTGGCGATTATTTGCAGGTATCAGTTGAAGATAACGGGGTTGGGATACCAAAAGAGCACCTCGATAAAATCTTTGAAAGGTTTTACCGCGTAGAAAATAAAGTGCACTCAGTAAAAGGTACAGGGCTTGGACTGCATCTGGCGAAAATCACAATTGAAAAACACCATAATGGTGAGATTTTCGTAGAAAGTAAAGTTGATGAAGGCAGTACATTCGGGTTCAGACTACCATTAAAGACTGAGGAAGCTGATATTATTGAAGACAAGCAGTCTGCTTGATTTCTTTTACAATATTAGCCGTATAAAACCTGAACATCATCAACAACGTATTGCTGCTTTGCCTGCCATAGGTCATATTTAAACTGCATATTAAGCCAGAGTTCCGGGGTTGTTTTAAAGGCTTTTGCAAGTTTTAAAGCCATGTGAGGGCTTATTCCTGATTTTCCATTCATTAAATCATATAAGGCTTTACGAGTAACTTTTAATCCCCTTGAGGCTTGGGTAATTGTCAATCTCAACGGTTCAAAGTAAAGCTCCTTAAGAACTTCTCCAGGGTGAGGGGGATTATGCATCATTTTTTGTTCTTTCATATTAATGTAAATATAAACCATTATGTGTATAGTGTCAATATACACTAAACACAGAGCCATTCTATTCTAAATATTCCAATTAAGCCGAAATCGCGCCCCGTGCTTGACACGGGGTCTTGCCAGCTTTCGGATCAATGTATAAACTAAATTGGAAAGATGCTGAAACAAGTTCAGCATGACGTTCTTTGTGTATTTTAGAACTGAATTACCCTGCACTAAACAATAATTGATTTAATCTCGCTTACAATATTTTCCACCGCATCAGGCTTTGCAAGAGTAAGATTAGCCTGTTTCATTTTTTCAGCATTACGGCAAACCTCATTAATCAGTTCAATAAGCTTTTCCCCTGTGCAATCAGCATCCTCAAGATATACACTTGCGCCTGCTGATTCCATTGCTCTGGCGTTAAAGCGCTGATGGTCCGCAGCAGCGTATGGATAAGGAATAAGTATTGAAGGCAAGCCGCATAGATTCAGCTCAGATATGCTTAGCGAACCCGCCCTTGATATGGCGATATCTGCTGCATTTAAAGGAACAGACATATCTTCAAAATAAGGTCTTACAATATATTCCTCATATTCACCTGAAAAATTTTCCATGTATTCTTCATAATTCTTTTTGCCGGTCTGGTGTATTACCTGAAAACCATTCTTTGTAAGTTCAGGTACAGCATCCCTGATAGCGTCATTTATGGTTTTTGCACCCTGGGAACCGCCCATAACCAGAACAGTTATTTTATCAGGGCTTAAACCAAGTGCTTTTAATGCATCTTCCCTGCTCATATTGGAAAGACTTAAGCGTATAGGATTTCCAAAAACTTTGATATTGTTAAATTTAATGTAATTTTTTGCCTGCTCAAAAGCGACCGAAACGGTTTTAGCATCCCCTGCCATAAGCCTGTTAACCATCCCGGGATGTGCATCCGGGTCGTGGATTATATAAGGAATTCTTAAAATCCGGGAAGCAAGGAGAACTGGCGCAGTTACATACCCGCCTGTGCCAAATACAACATCAGGCTTTAGTTTTAACAAAATGTAAACCGCTTTAAAGATGGCAATAATGAGTTCCAGCAACCATATTAAAAACTTTAAACCAACTTTTCTAGGCATTCCTGAAACTTTTACAGAGTAAAAATCAATGCCTTCCCTTGCTACAATGTCTTTTTCAATATTATCAGCACAACCGATATAGTATAGAGCCTTAATTTCAGGGTCATTTTTCAATACCTGGGCCACCGCAACAGCCGGGTAAATATGCCCGCCCGTGCCCCCACCGGTTAAAACAACTGAAATCATGGATTAATTGCCCTTACTCTTTTTCTAGATATATTAAGTAAAACACCTAGCATAAACAGGGTTAAAACCACAGAAGTACCGCCATAACTGATTAATGGCAGGGTAACGCCTGTTACAGGAAGAACACCCACTGCTACGCCTATATTTATAAAAGCCTGAAGCGCTATTACAAAGGTTATGCCAAAAGCAAGCAACGTTCCAAAGCTGTCCGAACATCTTTTTGCAATAATTAAACCCCGAATTAAGAGTGCAACAAACAACCCTACAAGGACTAAGCACCCAATAAATCCTAATTCTTCAGCTATAACAGCAAAAATAAAATCAGTCTGGCTGAAAGGCAACCAGAAAAGTTTTTGTCTTGAATTTCCATACCCCACGCCAAAAAAACCGCCTGAACCTATCGCATAATAAGACTGGATTAAATTATAACCAGTAACCTGAGGGTCTGCCCACGGATCAAGCCAGCCTTTAATCCTGGCTAACTGATACGGCTGCATAAATTTTAAAAGTACCGCCACCACTCCAGGCAAGGAAATAAGCCCGATTAACCTGAAAGAAACTCCACCTGCAAGAAGCAGGGCTAGCGTTAAGGCAAAAAGTATTGCCGCATTGCTTAAGTTTGGCTGTATAAGGAGTACAAATATCATCACACCTACTATAAACAAGTGTTTCAACATTTTAGAATTAAAAATAGTCTTTGCTTCCACCAACGCAGAGGAAACGAGAGTGACAACAGAAAATTTACATAGTTCTGATGGTTGAATAGGAAGACCCGCCAGCCATCTAGAGGATCCATATATAGTTTTACCAAGCCCTGGAATCAGGGTAGCAATAATAAGCGCTGTAACAACGTAAGCAAAAGGTTTAGCAATCTTTTTCCAATAGTGATAGTCAACAACATAAGCAAACAGTAACAATCCTGCCCCTATCACAAGCGCTATAGTATGCTTAATTAGAAAATAAGAAGTATTTCCATACACATCTGCCCCTTCAGGCGCACCGGCACTAAAAACTGCCAACATGCCAAAAACAACAAGAGCTCCAATTATGAAAATAATCATTTTGTCAGGCGCTCCTAACAAAATGGATTTGCTTTTAAAAGCTCTTTTTATTCTTCTTTCAGCACGAGCGAACCGTTTTCTTCTTAAGGACATATTCTTTAAAGACTTTTCCTCTTTCTTCAAAATTCTTAAACATATCAAAGCTTGCACAGGCAGGTGACAGCAGTACAGGCCCCAGTTTCAGCTCGCCTGCTTTATCAATTGCAGCCTCAAACGTTTTCTCCCTGTAAATATTTTCCATTCCTTCTTTTTTTAAAGCCAGGTCAAACCTATCCGCCGCTTCACCTATAAGAATCACAGCAGCCGCTCTTTTCTTTACTTCCCTTGCAAATTCGGTTAAATCAGTGCCTTTATCGCGACCGCCGGCTATCAGCACTACTTTCTGGGTTTCAAAAGCACGCAGGGCACATATAGTGGAATCACAATTCGTTCCCTTTGAGTCATTGTAGTACTCCACCCCGTTAATTTCAGCTACAAATTCCAGCCTGTGCTCAGGTGGCGTAAATTCCATTATTGCCTGCTTTATAACCTCATGATTAACACCCACAATATGAGCAACCGTAATTGCAGCCATAACGTTTTCCAGGTTATGCTTGCCTTTAAGTGGAACTTCGCTTAATTCCATAATCTCATGGACTTTTTTCTCTTCATCTTTTAAAAATATTTTCCCGTCACTGCAAAAAACGCTTTTATCCTCAGATTCCCTGTTAAAGAACCAGGTTTCAGAAGGTATATCAAGTTTTAGATAGGCAATTTTAAGGCTTTTGGCGTTTAAAACAGCCCAAGCTGGCTGTCTTTCTGTAAATAAAGATGCTTTTACCCTGAAATATTCCTCCTCATCTCCATGCCAGTCAATATGATCGGGTGTATAGTTCAAGAATACAGCTATTTGAGGTTTAAATGTCTTACTTGTTGCTATCTGGAAAGAACTTACTTCAGCAACAAAGAAATCCATGTCCTTATCAATAAATTCTGTGGCAGGTATGCCTATATTACCGCAGGCAGGTGCTTTAAACCCTCCTTTTGTTAATATTTCAGAAACAAGCTTGGTTGTTGTGGTTTTACCGTTAGTGCCGGTAATAGCTATAAAAGGCTTGCCTGTTTCCCTGTAAGCCAGTTCCAGTTCACCAATACATTCTATATTATGACTTTTGATAAGCTGCATTACTTCGGAGTGTGGGGGGATGCCCGGGCTTGTTATTATAACGTCCGAATGCATAATGGTTTCTGGCTTATTACTTCCCATTTCAACCTTAATGCCAAGGTCTTCCAGTTCTTTTATCTTTTCCTGATCTTCAGGAGTTGACTCTCTTTTTTCACTGATAGTACAGTTTGCACCTTTATCAGCAAGGTATTTAGCAGCCGAGATGCCACTTTTTGAGAGGCCGAGTATTGTTACATCAAAATTTAACCATTTACGTTTCATACATATAACCTGAATAACACTGCTCCAATAATAGCAAAAATGAGTCCTGCTATCCAGAATGTGTAAACTACCTTTGTTTCTGGCCAGCCTGAGAGCTCGAAATGATGATGAATCGGACTCATTTTAAAAATACGTTTTCCTGTGGTCTTAAAGCTGATTACCTGTATTATTACAGATAGGGTTTCAATTACAAATACCCCACCGATTATAGCCAGCCACAGTTCAAACCTTCCTAACACAGCTATAGTCCCTAGCGCACCTCCCAATGCAAGGCTGCCAGTATCGCCCATAAACATTTTGGCCGGATTTTTGTTGTACCATAAAAATCCCAGGCAACTTCCTGCAATAGCCATGCTTACTATTGAAAGCCCAATCAATCCTTGAAGCCAGCATATAATAACACATGCAAGGAGTGTAAAGAACGAAATGCCTGCTGCTAGCCCGTCAAGACCATCTGCCAGGTTAACTGCATTAGAGCTGCCAATTATTATGAAAATTGCCAGGCCAAATAACAACAAGGAAGCATTATCATAAAAAACGATATATGAAGCGGGAATTAGGGCAATTGCTATCTGAAAAGCCAGTTTTTGTTTTGCTGTAAGGCCTTTATTATGTTTTTTTGCAAGTTTAAGGTAATCATCGTTAAACCCAAGCAGCATAAACAAAACAAATACAAGAAGAACCAACGCAGGCTTGATACTAAGATTTTGATCCATAATTAGTGCAAGAATTGCTGCTATTACAGCGGGCAAAACCAGAATTATCCCACCAGTTGTTGGGGTGCCGCTTTTTGTTGCGTGTGAAGCAGGAGCATCATCGCATATATATTGGCCGTAAAATTTTTTCTTAAGAAAATCAAGATATGGCGTTCCAGCTAGCAATGTCAGTAACAAAGCCAAAAGTCCCGCAATATATATCAGCATTTCTCAAACCCCTCCTGAGGTAAAATTTAACGGGCGACTTCCTCAAGTGCTTCCTGCATCTCATCCAGCACAAGCTGAGCTGCAGATACCCTATCTTTTGCTGATGTAATAGGTCTTCCTACAACAAGATAATCAACACCAGCCCTAACAGCATCTCTGGGAGTTACAACCCTTATCTGGTCATTAACCACTGACCATGTAGGTCTTATAGCAGGACAGAGGATAATAAAATCATCTCCGCAGTCTTTTTTAATTTTCGGAACGTCTGTTGCGCTAGCAATAATACCATCTAGCCCGGATTTTTTAGCCACCTTTGCCAGCTGGCTCACGTAATCATCAATATTTAAGTTGATTAACAGTTCTTCTGTAAGGGTTCTTTGCCCGAAACTTGTTAAAAGAGTAACTCCAAGCACTTTAGGTCTTTCCAATCCACAGCTTTTTGCAGTTTCCCTCGCAAGTTTAAGACATGTGGAAATCATTTTGGATCCGCCGGTGATGTGAACATTAAAAAAAGTAACTCCCTGTTTAACAAGGTTTGCGCTGGCTTTAGCTACTGTGTTGGGAATATCATGGAATTTCCCGTCAAAAAAGATTTCCCTGCCCTCATCCTGAATCATCTTTATTATATCTGGCCCTACGCTCGTATATAGCTGCAAGCCCACCTTAAATACTCCGACATAATCTTTTAGCTCGGTAACAAGTTCCTTTGCCTCTTCCATTGTATTAACATCAAGAGGTAAAACCAGCTTATCCCGTGCATTTTTAGGTTTTCCTATCATTTTTTGTACTCTATCCCTTAATTACTAGTCTATGTTAAATGTGAGTAAATTTTATCACTTAATCAAATAAAAAACCAGCATGTGTATGCTGGTTGATTGCGACTGGGCTGTATATATGGAGTTTGGAGTCAGATTTAAGGTTGAATTCAGTTATAAATCATTTTAATTACAAGATCATCATAATCATTATCTCCACCGCCCCAGAGGTCTTCAAAGTTTATAGTCCATGCATTTTCTGATTCGACTGTATTGGCATGATCTATTCCATCTGCACTTATTCCGTCAGAATGGAAAATCGGGGTATTCAGTAATATTTCTTCGCCTGAATTTGATATAAAGTATAATTTATCATCTCTATAAACAAGTTCACCGTTTCCAGCCTGCGCTTGAGTAATTTTATTTCTAATAGTACAATTCCCCCAGGCATTAGGAAGCAGAAGTAAATCTAAATCTTCAAGGTCATTAATACCAAGGTTAATTTCTCCTTCTTGGCCAATACCATAGTTTTTAGAACTTGCAATGAGTGTTTGTACTTCGCCTGTTTCTTTATTAAGTCCTAGCAGGGTATTATTATATCCGGCATTTTTACAAAGCAGGGAAAAATCAATATTTAAAAATGGATTTACCGGAGGCTCCACGGGCGGTTGAACTGGGGGTTCAACAGGTGGTTGAACTGGAGGATTTACTGGTGGTTCAACTGGAGGTTCTACCGGTGGATCAATGGGTGGTTCAACCGGTGGCTTTCTCATATCTTCTAAAGTTACTCCAGTCCTTAAAATAAAACCTGCTATATTTGTAGTATCATCCGCTGTTAATCCAAACAAAGCATCCTGGCCTAGCTCAGGATTTGCGCTTGATAATTCATTCAATATTGCGATAGTTTTATCTATCTGGTCATTATATTCAGATATTTCTTTTGCTTTTTGTAACTCATCAGCGTTAAGTATACCGTTACTATCAGTATCATAGGTATAAAAATTATTGGTCAGATCAAGAAACGCATTGGAATCCGTAATTTTATCGTAATTTATTGAAGGCATAGCCGGAAGATTAGGCTCATAAACGCTGTCATGATAAGGTTCTACCATCCTTTCTTCATATGCCAGAACACCGTCTTTATTAATATCTTTTACCATTGTCCCTGCAAGATATTCTTCACTATTAAGTTCTCCATTTTCATCAAGGTCATAGTCCTGCATAAAAAAGGAACCACGATCTATTGCAGTGATTTTACCGTCATTGTCCTGATCATCAAGAGGCATAGTAGCATTAAAAAAGTTCATCCCGCTTTCAATATTAATGCTGCCATCAGTATTTAAGTCAGCATATTGAATATTGGAATAGTAAATATTGCCAATATTTCCACTATTATAAATATTCAAATATTCTTCGGCAGATTCAATGGTTTGGCCATTCCAGCCATCCCTTGATTCGTCATATAAAGTACCCGTATTGGGGTATTTAAGATATTGTGGAAAATACCTTAAATAGTCGTTCATTATGTTAAATTCGTTGCCCATAGCATTACCTTTAAATCAAAGAACTACCTTACCTTATCGACTCGTGATATATTTAATATATATCCCTATATATATTAAAAATTTAAAAGTTCTAAAATTTTAAAATTGCTGATAAAGTTTACAAAACTTTAAACTTTTGGGGCTGCCTACGGCAGCCCCAAAAACAAAAAATTTCTCAAATTTATAAATTATGCCAGAAGCTTATTAAGTTTATTTTGTTCCGGCGGGCCTATCTGTTCCAATAAAATCTTTATAACAGCAGGCATCTGGCATACAAAAGAATAATTACCGTGAGCCACAGAACATTCCCCGCAATTACATCTGCTTAAGTAGCATCTTATTGCCTGGTCAGTCCAATTTTTAGTAATAGAATTCGATATTAGACTGCGGTCTTTTATGTTTATATACTTAATCTTTGCTTCGCTTGTTCTGTCTTTAATCTTCATTTGCTATCCCTAATAATAATGATAATGACGCAACACAATAATAATATTGATGAGGCGGTGTGTAATCATTTATTTGTTGTATTATTCCCAATAAGCTTTTTAGGAATATCTGTAGGACAGCAACCTTTATTAAAAAATGTAACATTTGATAATTTAAATTGTTAACTTTTTTAATTATGAACGTTATATAAACAAGACATTCAAAAGGAGAAATAAACTCTTAAATAAATACTAAAATAACAGGTAGTGGTTAAATTTCAAGTGATAAATTGTAATGGATAATAAATATATGTGTAATAAGGTCATGCCAGAAGTCAGACTTTGAAAATGCCAGTGTTTTTCTGGTATATCGTGCCAATCTTTGCCTT